>Ga0210057_1000432_pt1 | contig 69074 bp, 75 predicted proteins | sample CryGeyCG2114_010_2_FD_183968 | JGI IMG/M metagenome (GOLD analysis project Ga0210057, IMG submission 183968) | Groundwater microbial communities from aquifer - Crystal Geyser CG10_big_fil_rev_8/21/14_0.10 (SPAdes) (version 2) | ecosystem: Environmental > Aquatic > Deep subsurface > Groundwater ...
AAAACCATCATAACACGATACAATAGCTCTTGATGATGCGTATACAATATGTCTTATTTGCTCTCATTTTTTTCTGTATGTCTGCTCCCGTTTTTGCTGCAGACATATCGATAAATTGTAGTAGCAATTCCTGTTCCAACAGTAAATTAGAATTGTTTGGTTCAACCAAAAATTGGTATCCAGGTATGTGGGTGAAAAAAACGCTTGAAGTAAAAAATACCAATAGTAAAGACGGAATTCTCGTAAAAATAAAGTCAAGAGAACAAGAATTAGACACGACAAGCTGTCAGCTTGAGTCAAAAATGGTACTTTCCATATCTAACGCTTCAACGAAAGCAGTCCTATGGGGTGGAAGTTTGCATGATTTTTATAGAAACGCTAATGCAATACCGCTTACATCGATATTGGCAAAAAATACTCAAGAATATGCGTTTATCATCTCGTTCAATCAAGAGAGTACAAATGAGTGTCAAGGCTCAACAACCTCTTTTGCGCTCGATATTTACATAGAAACTGCAGACATGTCTCAGACAAATGCAATCTGTGAGGATACAGCGCCACAGAAGGCACCTGTACTTGTGTCGGTAATAAAGGACGCGTATGGATTTACACTTGAATGGCAACCAGCTCAAGATCCAGTTAGTTACTATTCTATAGCATATGGATCAATAGCTGGCTCGTATACAGCTTTCAACGCAAACGCAGGAGGACACGACACTACTTCGTATACTCTGAGTGGACTTGATAAAGATAAACAGTACTTCTTTGCAATTCGAGCGGGTAACGGATGTGCAGTTTCGCCCTATTCAAATGAAGTATCTATCAATGTTCCAACGCCTTCTCCTACTCCAATTACAAACTATACAACACAAAAAGCCGATTCGAACGAACCGACAATTGCAGCAAACAGTGTGTCCACGATTCCAAATCAACCTCAAAGATCGGATGAATCCCAACCCTTAGCAACAGGCTCTGTCCTCGGCGAATCTGTATCTAAAACACCGGAGAAGAACGAGACTATACTAAAGAGAGTGTTTAAAAACAATGGTTCAATAGTATCGCGCGATGCAAAGAAAAATATGTATACATTGATCCTCATCCCAATTTTTTTACTGTTCCTATTTGTCGTTCCTAAAAAGCATAAAAAAAGAGACTAGATATTTTTTATTGATAAACTATGTGAGATTATTGGTAGTGCAAATGATTTTTTCATATAAGCTTTATAAAGACTAATCGTTTCTGCATGATCAAACGCAATTTCATCATCATTAAGTTTATCTCTGAGTGGGTGCCAAACGAGCTCACTCACCTCGCTATCTGGGCTTGATTCTCTATGGATCACCTGAGCAATAAAGATGAAGTCAACATTTTGCCGATCTTCTCGTGGTCGATTTGGGTTGTCGTTAATGCGGAATAACTCGCGTATTTCAACCACGTATCCTGTCTCTTCACGAGCTTCTCTCAGTGCAGTTTGCGCCAATGTTTCATTCCTATCCATATAGCCACCTGGGAATGCGAGCTTTCCACCCTCTGAAAGTTTTTGCGCTCTTCTGACCAAAAGAATCGCATCTCTTTCCTTGTTTAAAAGAATGCTACCAACAGTGCAGTGACGAAGGAATCCGCTTCCACCGTCTTCAAATAGACAGGTGAGCATAAGCGTTAATACGTTGCGCCTTCAAAAGATGGGCAGTTTGTTTTTGCCCATGTCAAGAATTGAGGGTCGCACATATCTTTATTTACTTCCGATACTGGAGCTGCGCAATCGACTCTCTGAACTGCTGGACACACATACTGAGGCTGTGCCATCATTCGATCGCTATCCACGGTACTCATTTTTTGAAAGTATTGTGCTCCCAATGCAAAGGCAATCAATGGAAATACAACAAAAAGCGCAAACGCTATCCCTTTTGAAACAGGAGTTACACTAAACAAAACACTCTCACCACTCTTACTGCGAACAGGCCTCGATTTTTTTGAGACAATTTTTTTCTTTGCCATAGTGTAAGTATGGAAGAAAATGAAAAAAATGTCAAGCTGATTCAATATGGATCATAATGCCACAATTTTTTGCCGTATTGTACTCATCCTGGGCTCCTGTTGACCGTTCCCATCCGGGCATCATGAATAGATCTGTCACAATTCCCGATAGCAATACTTTGCGCCAAAAAAACATATAGTCTTCATACACCGCACTATGTTTGTTATACTGCAAGTAAACAGCATCATCAAAAAAATAAGGGGCGCAAAATATTGGATATTTCACTTTTTGTTCTGTCAGTTGAGAAAACTCCATAAGTCTTAATATATTTCTCTGTTTGTAAGCACATCCATCGGCATTAATGCTGCCAGACACCATTCCAATTCTTTTTTGCATCTTATCAAGAACGCAGAGTGATACCTGACTCTGTATATGTTCGAACATATCATCAAAAGTCATGTTATCGGTGATAGTAGGAGGATAAAATAGTTGTGTATACCTATTCACGCATTCAGTATATCATGCAAGTGGGCGCATGTTGTATGACAAAGCTACTGATAAGTGCATATTATTATCTATCAAATCAATCTTTTTGACTATTGACACCATAAATAATCAGCATATGATTATGTTGATGAAGATTATGCAGAAATTTCGGATTTATTGCGCTTATGTACTGTTTCTTTTAGCTGGACTCCTCATTGGATACGGCGTCCCTTTCATACAAAGCAAACTTGTTGTAAGAACAGACAGTTTAGAAAAACGACTTAAAGGGGTTAAGTTCACAAGCCCTCTACTTGAGTGTGAACCCAACAGCTCCTCTTCACTTGCACGTATACTTACCATAAAAAAAGCAGTTCAACAAATAGTAGATGAGCAACAACAAAAATCGAAGATACAAAGAGTCGGTATATATTTTAGAGATATGAATTATGGTCCGCGGTTTGGCATACATGAAGATATGAGGTTTGCACCAGCAAGTATGCTTAAAGTGCCAATCCTCATGTATTACCTCAAAGCAGCAGAAACAGATACTCTGATACTCAAAAAAACATATACTGCAGATGTATTCAATGAAGGAATGAGTCCAAATTTTGTACCCTCCCGTAGTGTTCGAGAAAACAAAATCTATACGGTAGAAGAGTTGCTTAATTACATGATTCGATATTCAGACAACAACGCAAAGAATACGCTCTACGAAAACATCGATTACAACAAATATACAACCATGTTCAAGGACATTGGGATTGACAAGCTTTCTGATACTGAAGAAGTAAATTTTATGTCCGTGGAAGAATATGCTTCGTTTTATCGAATACTGTATAACGCATCATACCTCAATAAATATTCGTCTGAAAAAGCACTTTCTATTCTCAGTAAAACTAACTTCACGTCTGGAATAGTCGCTCCTATACCCAAGTCTGTATCTGTTGCACATAAGTTTGGCGAAAGAAAGTACACCGATTTATATGGAAATGTCATTACACAGCTCCACGACTGTGGCATAGTGTATTATCCAAACAGACCCTACTTGGTTTGCGTCATGACTCAAGGGACTCACTTTCCATCGCTTGAAAAAACAATACAAAAAATATCAGCAGCCATATATGAAGGGATGAGTGAGTTCAATTAAAAAATCCATTTATACCTCAGTTTTGTGTTCTATTTTTGAGAAAAGAGGTGCGATATCTCGTAAAGTAACCTGTTTTAATAATTCTCCTAGAAACCTATCAGTTTGAGAATCCCATGTATGTAGTGATATCCCCAGCATGTGAACCATGGTTTTGCTAGTGTGTGGGATAATTGGAGTCATTGCTAATGTGAGAGCTATTACTCGAGCTATACCATTGGTAATAACTTGAGCATATTGCTCGCTCGTTTTTTCTAGCTTCCATGGTGAAGTTGTATCGATGTACTTGTTGCCTTCTTGGGAAAATTCGATAATGCGTTGCGCATACATTTTAAATTCACATTTTTCCGCATGCTCAGCTAACGAAGATAAAAATGTATCTATAGAGCGAATTGTTTCAGTCTCTGCTGTTCCCACAGTCACCCCCTTTGCCAAAGTGAGGACTCTGTTTATATAGTTTGCAAATGTTCCGATAAGTACGGTGTTGTGAAATCGGTAGTAATCTTCCCATGAAAAGCTGGAATCCGCTTGCTCTGGCATAACATACGTTAAATAAAATCGTACAGAATCAACGCCATACTTCTTACCTATTTCTGCTGAGTCAATAACAACATTCCTACTTTTAGAAAACTTCTCTCCACCAAAATTCAAAAACTGGTTAACAGATACAACGTCTGGCATATGAATTTTTTTGTCATACCCGTGTAGTTGCCCAGGCCAAAAAAGCGTATGAAAAACTAGATTATCTTTGCCCATAAAATAATAGTGTGAAGCTGGATTCTTGCTATCCGGATACCAAAAATCCTTCCATTTATTTGTATTCTTTGCCCACTCAACAGATGCTGACAAGTAACCAACAACGGCATCAAACCAAACATAAATCCGCTTTGTTGTTGCATCTGAAAGTTGTATATCTTCTGGTAATCGGCTGTTCGGTATAGGAACTCCCCAATGAATGTCTCGTGTAATTGCACGCGGCTTTAACCCTTTTTCAAGCCACCCGTATGTTTCGCTATTCACCCATTTTTTCCATTTCTTACCGGCCTTAACTGTATATAGTTTCAAAAATTCTCCAAGTTTCGGCCAATTCACAAATAAATGATCTGTATTTTTCAACACGACTGAAGAACCGCTTAGCTTGCTTATGGGGCTTTTCAGTTGTCCAGATTCAAGGACTCTACCACAACCATCACATTGGTCGCCTCGAGCACCCTCATATTCACAGTAAGGACAGATACCTTCCACATAACGATCTGGTAAAAACTTGCGCTCTTTTTCTCCATAATATTGTTGAGTCGTGTCTTTATAGATGTACCCATTCTTTGCCATCGCGACGAGCATATCTTGGACAATAGTATTATGATTTTTAGTGGCTGTCTTTGTAAACAAATCGAATGATATCCCATATTGTTCAAACAATTTCAGATGGTGTGGATGATACAGATCTACCACTTCTTGAGGAGTGATAGTACGTTTCTCTGCTTCTACAGTAATAGGGGTGCCATAGCAGTCTGAACCAGACACCATGAGTACTTCATTACCTTTCAATCTTTGGAAACGAGCAAAAATATCGGCCGGAAGCAAGTAACCTGCCAAATGCCCTATGTGTAAGTCACCATTTACATATGGCCACGCAACAGCAACCAAAATCTTCTTACTCATACACATATTGTACCACGCTCACTTAAACTCATTAGGCAGGATGATCGACAATTGTTGAAGAGTACTCTTTATGTTGGCTCGCTTCGTTTTGTTTTGCCACACTACGTCTACCTCATACCAACCTGCATCGTAAAATTCTCTCTTATCGTACAAAAAATCTAATTTTTCTGCTGCGACCACATACCAAAAGTCGTAATGCTTTGTGCAAAGTCCCTGAGGTTGAGTTATGTCTGTGATTGAAGCGTTGATTAACCGAATCGGCTCTTTTTCAAGAGTAACACTAAGTTCTTCTTTACATTCACGCACTACCGTCTGTAGAGGCGATTCTCCCAGGTCTATATGACCACCGGGTGGAATCCAATCGTTGGCTTTTCTATGATGGACCACAAAAATAGAATGGGATTCTACATGATATGGGATAAAGAATGAGCAAAAATGGGTAGGAACATGCTCTGCTTTGGTATAGGGCTCTCCGATTTCAACTCGTTTTGAAAATTCATTGAGCGTATCTTTCTGTACGTATGCCCTTTCACGTAAGTCGCCAATGGCCCTCCTAAGGTGCTCCTTCATGTAGGTAGACATCTCACCAGTATATAAGATATACTCTAAATTAGAAATGCGCGTATATATTGCATCAGATCACCGTGGATTTGCACTAAAAAAAGAGATAATGCTCTATTTGGTGTCAAAAAAATACGACGTGGAAGATGTTGGAAATACAATGCTCGACGTGCATGACAACTACCCAGAATATGTGGCGAAGCTCTCAAATAGCCTGGATAAAGAAACTGACAGAGGCATAGTTCTCTGTGGGTCTGGCGTAGGAGTAAGTATTGCCGCAAATAGATACTCACATATTCGTTGCGCACTTGGGTTTGACGAAAAACAAATAGAAAGAGCTCGACAAGACGATGATGTTAATGTGCTTGCTATTGCTTCAGATTTCGCATCGATTGAACTATCCAAAAATCTCGTCGATACGTTTTTAACAACAGCATTCAAAAATGAGGAAAAATATATACGTAGACTTGAGAAGTTAAACGAACATTCACATGATAATTGTGCCGGCTGTTCTTGCCACAACAAAGGATGAATTCATCCGACAAATAGAATCTATATACGCACTGTCACCCACTATACAAATCGACATTGCAGATGGTTTATTTGTTCCCAATACTACCGTATCTATCGATTTCATACTTGCCTATCTTAAAAAAAATCAAAATCGATTTCATAATCATCAATTCGACTTCCACCTTATGGTAAAAGATTGGAAGCAAGTACAAAAAAAAATATTTATTTTACACGATTTCATTAAAATACATCTTGTTCTAATACACTATGCAGTGTGGAACACTACTAAAAAGCCAGAGATTTTTCACGCGCTTGTGTTTAATCCTCAAGAAAGTATAGATATGAGCACAACAAAACAGTGTAGTGCAATACAGATTATGACGATAACACCCGGAAAGCAAGGAAGTATATTTCTCCCAGAAAACCTTTCAAAAATAACACAACTGAGGCAATGGGGCTATACAGGAGAGATACTTATTGACGGTGGTATAAATAACAAAACACTTCCAGTGGTATTGGCACAACACTTTTTACCCGATACTGTTGTAGTGGGAAGTTATCTTACGACAACGAATGATCCTCAGACACAGTTTTCAAAATTAAAAAAAACTATTCACGAGACTGCCCTTTGATAGTTTCAGTTATCCATAGATCAAGAAGCGATGTAAACTGTAACCCTGCTGCAGATACAGCTTTTGGAGTTAGAGATTGCGAGGTAAGCCCTGGGATTGTGTTAATTTCAAGAAAATAGACTTCGCCCTTTTCATCTACTATACAATCAGTCCTTGAAATGTGACGCGCCCCAATTGCCGTGTGCATCATTTTTGCAACGGCACTAAGATGTTCTGCAAGCTCATTCTCTATTAGAGCGGGACAAATCTCTTGGGATTTCCCGTTGTATTTATTTTCGTAATCAAAAAAGCCAGATGGCGGTACTATATAAATGACCGGAAGAGCCATTGTTTTCATGTGCTGACCGTTTATAACCGCCACCGTGTATTCTTTTCCGCATATATACTGCTCAATTAATACCTCCGCATTTAACTTACGAATGCTTCTCATTGCTAATAGATATTGCTCATCAGAATGAACAATTGAGACACCTATTGAACTGCCGTTATCTATTGGCTTTATTACTGCGGGCAAAAAGGGTGGTTTCAGAGGATAATCATCTGTAGAGCAGCGAGTCCACCGTGCTGTTTTGATAGCATTATGGGTTGCAATAATTTTACACAACTCCTTATTCATACCTACAGCATGCGCTTCAACGTCTGAAAATATGTATGGAATGTTCAGGGTTTGTAAAAAGCCCTGAATAGTACCATCTTCCCCTCCTTTACCGTGAAAAACTGGGACAACAATATCTATATCTTTGTGTTCTTGAATGAATAAATCTTTATCTCTTGGAAAATCATATAGAGAATAATTGTAGCGACCGTGTAAACAATCCTTTATATAGAGACTTGACTTGAGCGCGATACTTCTTTCTTCGTTTTCTCCTCCGGTAAGTATTGCTATACGTATTTTTGAGCTTGTTGTGGGCATTGTTTTATTATACACACTCTACTCGTGTATAATGTCGCATATGAAAACTTTTGATGAGGCAGTCAAGTACATGTACTCTACAATTCCCCAAACACGCAAGACAAAATTTCCAGCACATTTGGGCCTGCTTCGCATGAAGCGCATAATGGAACTTCTCGGAAATCCACAGAACAGGCTGCGCATAATTCACATTGCCGGAACCTCAGGAAAGGGCTCAACCGCAACTTTTGTAAGCTCGCTTTTATTAGCACACGGCAAAAAAACTGGTTTGCATGTAAAACCACATTTTGTTGATATCCGTGAGCGCTTACAAATTAATGGACAAATGATAGCAAAAGACAGCTTTGTCGCTGTCTTACAGACGGTAAAAAATGTACTTAAATACCTGGAAACAGATAGGTATGGTTCGGCAACCTACTTTGAAATATTGGTCGCAATGGCGTACCTGTGGTTTTATGAAGAACGGGTTGATTATGCAGTCATCGAAACAGGTTTGGGTGGGTTATATGATGGAACAAACGTCATTGAAAATAGTGATACGGTCGTACTAATAACTCCTATTGGGCTCGATCACACTGCAGTATTAGGCAACACAACAACGAAAATAGCGCTTCAAAAAGCTGGAATAATACATCTCAAGAATGTCGTTTTTTCTTCAGATCAATATAAGCGAGTGAAACACGTATGTAAGCGAGAAGCCAAAAACAAACATGCAAAATTAACATTTATTACAAAAGGTCAAAACTATAAAAACGTTAGGGTAACACAAATGGGAACCTACTTTCTCTATAAACATAGAAATGCATTTACGCCCTACGAATTGGGTACAATCGGCACATACCAAGCACAAAATGCAAGTTTAGCGCTTTCGTGCATCGAATATGTAAGCATACGAGATAATTGGTTATTCTCAATAAAACAATCTCAGTTCATACTATCTCAAATGATAATTCCCGGCAGGTTTGAAAAAATTAGCTATAAAAATAAGCTCCTCATTTTGGATAGTGCACACAATCCACAAAAAGTTAGGGCTTTTATTCATACTCTTCTAAAAATATATCCAGAAAAAATTACGTACTGCATCGCAATCAAGAATGATAAAAATTCATATACAATGTTGGCGCAGTTTCTAGATAGTGCTGAACATATTGTACTCACCGAATTTTCGTTTGAAACGATGGACATGCCGCTCATATCAAGCCCTGCTGACAAACTGTACACTCAAATTCCAAACGCTTATAAGTCTCTCACGCATAGGGAACCTAATCAAAAAAAGGCTCTTGAAAAAGCTATTTCGCTCTCAAGTGGTATCGTAGTAGTCACCGGATCTATGTACTTATTGGCTGCAGTAAAACGACTTTTATTATAATAGGTTTTCTCCTCTGACTCAAACTTGCCACTGATGATATGATTTAATCATGTCAAAATTAACGACTCGACTATACATACTTGCAATAATATGTTTAGGAATTTTCCTATTTAGATTTAATCTATTCAACACGTATGTTTTCAAAGAAGATACCGCACGAGATATGTTGGCAGTTTTACGACTCTATCAGAACAAGAAGCTCACTCTTATTGGTCCTCCCATCTCTCTTGGCCAGTATGGAACCCATGTTTTGTATTTTGGTTCATTACACTACTATATAGGGATGGTGGGCTTGTTATTGCAAAAATTTCAAGTTACTGCAGCGACCTTACCAAATACTCTCCTTATGCTCTTTGCTATCCCCGCATTTTATACACTCTCAGAATCGGCGACTAAAAAAATTTGGCAGAGATTGCTTGCAACGGCACTATTTACTATCTCTCCTGTTTCAGTACTTTACACCAGAATTTTTTGGAACCCCAGCCCTATACTTTCGATCTCGGTATTTTTTTGGGTTTGCTTCTATTTCAGTCATGTTAAAAAGCAAAAGACTATATGGATATTTTTAGCAGGTATACTTGCGGGGATCATTTTTAATCTTCACTATTTTGCGGCAGTACCATTACTACTCGTTCCTATACTCCGTATAAAGTCGTGGAGGCTGTCCGCCCTTTGGTTTGTTGGTGGATTCATCTTGGCAAGTATGCCCCTCATACTTTTTGAATTTCGACACTCGTGGTATCTTACGCAAGGATTTGCCCAACACCTTACAAATGGCACAACAACAGGATATCGCACCATACTGAACAGATTATCAAGGATTGACAGGGGGCTTCTTGTGCCCTTTGGTCTTTATGACGCTGAATTCCATTATAAAACACTTTTACAATTACCACGTATTTTTACAGCGACTATGGGCACTCTTTTATGTATTTCTATTGCACTATGGCTCCATACAACAAGAAACAAAATATTACATACATCTTTTATTTACACAGGGGTCATTGTGACTACTTTTGCTTTTGTTATAACGGCACTTGCCTCAGGGTCCTCTGAATATTTTATGCGTTATTTATTTGCGATATACCCAATCTTGCTTTTATTGGTAATTTTTGCCTCCTTGGAATATAAATCAACAACGGTACTATTGTTGTTTTTAAGTATGTATGCGTTCATAAATAGCCTTCGTGTTATTACATCTCCAGCTCGATCAGCGTATGGATACATACCAGTTCACAATATAGAAAAAATTAGCACATTAATACAAAAGGATAATCCGAAGGCTCCATATAATATAACTGAAAATATCATCGGTGATGCGCGCGCTACTGCATTTCGTTATTTCCTCGAGAGAGATGCTTTCATAAAACCTGCTTCGGAGTTAGAGTACGAAAACCTAAATACGCTCTACGTCATTACTCAATCTGAGCAGAAGACACGCAAAGAACAGCGCTGGGAATTCACTGCAACAAAAGGCTTACACATGGTAAAAAAAATACGTATCGACAACGAATGGCTACTTGTGTATAGAAAGCGATAGTCATTCAATTATCCTTTGATAGATATCTTCGTGCTTCGTAGAGTGCCGCTATCATGCGCGCTTCTGTAAGCGTTTTATCATCGATAAGTTTTTCGAACTCTTTTAGAGGGTGTAGAAACATGGGTAATTCCCACTGTTCGTCACCCTTCTTCTGGCTTTTAATAAGGCTCTGAGCAACATATACGCGTGTTAATCCAGAAATATAGCCTGGGATCACGCTGAAGGTTGCTACATGAGTTAACGTACCAGCCTTATACCCTATTTCTTCTTGCAGTTCTTTGTTAGCCGTCTCAAGTGCAACCTCACCTTTTTCAACTCTTCCCTTTGGAAGTGCGACTATAGTACTATTAATCGCTGGGTGATATTCGCGTATAAATATGCAGTTGCCGTCCTCGGTTATGGGTACTATCATCGTGGTATCGGGCTTATCCCACATTTGATACGTCACCTCTTCTTTCGAATCAAGTTGTATGGTGATATCTTTCAATAAGAACCTACCTTTTTCGAAAATGGTTTTTTCGGAGATACGTTTGGGCATGAGACTTAATTATAGCTTACACAAATGTCACCGCAATACCCAATTTGTCTGCTCTGCCTGTTCTGCCAATACGATGCACATAGTCTTCAAACGTTTCGGGTGCATCAAAGTTTATGACATGGGTAATATTTGCAATATCTAAGCCCCGCGCAGCAACATCGGTTGCTACTAAGATCTTCACCTCGTCTTGCTTGAACATCTGTATTGCACGTTGGCGATTAGCTTGCGGCTTGTCTCCATGAATAGAGGCAGTTTTATACCCCTTTTCAAACAGTGCTTTTGTAAGCTTGTCTACATTGCGTTTCGTTCTTCCGAATACCAACACCTTGCCAAACTCTTCTTTTGCCAATAGCGAGTGCAGAAGTTCAATTTTCGCTGCTTCTCCGCTTGCGCGCATCACTTTTTGTTCAATGTTACTCGTTGTCTCGTGCGTCTTTACTGAAATAGACACCGGATTTCTCACAAAGCTTTGAATGAGACTATTTATTTCTGCAGAAACTGTTGCTGAGAAGAACAAAGATTGTCGTACAGGAGGCAAAAACCCAATAATATGTCGAACGTCTTGTACGAAACCCATATCTAACATACGATCAACTTCATCTAGTACAACGACACGAAACATACTCAGATTCAAATCTTTGCGCTCTATAAGGTCTTTCAGTCGTCCTGGAGTACCTATTACAACATGAGGATTTCGGCGAAGCTGTTGCTTCTGGCTATACATAGATGATTTTCCTATGCATACGGTGCTATAAATAGACATGTTCGCTGAAAAGTGTTGAAGCTCGTCACGTATTTGTATAGCAAGTTCTCTCGTCGGCACTATAACAAGTGCTTTATAACTAGAATTTTTTGTTATTCGCTCTATTATGGGAATCAGAAAAGCTCCTGTTTTACCTGTACCAGTATTGGCTATACCAATAACATCACGATTCTCTAGAATTTGGGAAATGGCCTTATCTTGAATAGGTGTCATTTTTTCGTATCCTCTTGCCTTAATGTTCTCTTTCAACTTACTTTGCAAAGCTAACACAGAAAACGGTCTTGTCTCCTCTTCTTCTGCAACAGTAGTATTTTTTGTTGCTGATGCGCGTTCTATGTAACGCTGGACCATGTCGTATGAAACAAACTTATTGCCATACCTACCTCCGCCGCGTGAGGATTGTCTAAAACGACCCCCATTACTACCAAACTTTGACGAACCTGACGAACCGAACCTACGTGGACCTATTGGTCTTCTGTTTCTATTAAACATACAATATGTATAAATATATAATTGAGAGTAAGAGCTTATATAAGCTCTATTTATTGAAAAAAGAGAGCTCAGTCGATCGTGTAGTTACTACGATTATCAGAAGTTTCTTACTATCTCAAGGTATAGTATAGCATATTTAAAATAGTTTTGCACTATTGCACATAGGGAACCAAATAGTTTTGACGGTACGTATATTTTCACCAATTACTATTGAGCTGGTATAATTACCTACTATTGATGATAGTATCTTGGAGGAGTCGGATAGCGGTTTATTCCACACGCTTGGAAAGCGTGCGCTCGCAAGAGCTCGCGGGTTCGAATCCCGCCTCCTCCGCATTTGACCGCCGGACTTCCAGCCCGTAGAAAAATAGAGTCAGGTTTAGCTAACTCTATTTATAGTACAGCTGATTAACTAAATTTTTAATGGTATTATCGTAGTATGTTCTTAAAATTATACTTTACTACCTTTCTCGTTTTCTTTGGTATAGATATGTTGTGGTTGGGACTAATTGCACGTAAATTTTACGCTCAGCAACTCGGTTTTTTGATGAAGGATCCAATAAGTTGGACCCCGGCAATTCTGTTTTACCTTCTTTTTGTTGGTGGGCTCGTTATCTTTATTATTGCTCCAGCCATGGAAAAAAAGTCCATATTTTATGCTCTTGCGTACGGTGCTCTATTTGGTCTCATTACCTATGCTACGTATGACTTAACTAACCTTGCAACGCTCAAGCAATGGCCTCTATTAGTAACGATGGTTGATCTTGTTTGGGGTACTGTTTTAGCAGCCTCTGTTTCTGCTATTACTTACTGGATTGCACAAACTCTGCATCTATGAGTTATATGAGTGTGCTCATCATTTCATTATTTCTGTATATGAACGCGTGGTTCATGCTATCTCTCTATTTAAAACGGAATGATGTAGCAGATATTGCGTGGGGAATTGGCTTCATTTTTTTGTCTTTGCTCTCACTTGCTCAAACTACAGTGTCAATACGTGGATTAGTACTCTGTATTTTGGTAAGTATCTGGGGAATTCGATTGACTGGGCATATTTTATTAAGAAATAGAAATAAATCAGAAGATTTTCGATATAAAAACTGGCGCACCGATTGGGGAAAATGGGTATTTATACGGTCATATATCCAGGTATATCTACTACAAGGAGCATTTATGTTTATAATTGCACTACCTATACTACTTTCGAACATCAGCGCACAAACGGCCCTTTCCTTTGTGAATATAATCGGGATAGTTGTTTGGGGTATCGGTTTTTTCTTTGAGTCTACGGCCGATAACCAACTGAAGGTTTTTCGACAAAATGTGAAAAATAAGGGTAAAATTTTACAAACAGGGCTGTGGAAGTATAGCCGTCACCCAAACTATTTTGGCGAAGTAACACAGTGGTGGGGTATTTGGCTCGTGTCACTCAATGGACAATATCTAGTATTAAGTTTGTTAGGTCCTCTGACAATTACCTTCCTGATTTTGTTTGTATCCGGTGTTCCACTACTCGAAAAAAATATTCAAAACGCACAGATTTTCAGAAGTATAAAACAAAAACGAGTATATTTTTTCCACTTCCTCCGCTGAAAGAACAATAGTCACGTATATGCTCTGTTTTTCGTATACTACATTTATATGGAAACATATTCGTGGTATGCACAGCTTATAAAGCCTTCTTGGGCCCCGCCTAATTGGCTTTTTGGGCCAGTTTGGAGCGTATTGTATGCAATAATCATTTTTACGTTTGGCACAGTATTCTATAGAGCGTTTACTGGAAAACTGTCGTGGATTATCGCCTTACCATTTGTGCTCAACGTACTTTTCAACATTGCCTTTACGCCACTACAGTTTGGTTTGAGAAGTAACGCACTTGCTGCCCTAGACATTGTGTTGGTATTGATAACAATAGTGTGGAGTTTTATCGCAGTCTGGCCTCATATGCGCTGGGTCATCTATGCCAATATTCCCTATCTGCTGTGGGTTTCATTCGCAACCGTTTTGCAACTGACCATTACGTACTTAAATCGATAAATTCGCGTTAGGTTTTACCGCATAATTTTTTTATCACGTCTGTATACAGTAGTCGTGTTCTCTTATAAGCACCGGTCGATAAACGCATGTAGTTTTCTAACCCAGGACTACCGTTCACCTCTAAGACGACATACTCTCTCGCTGATTTTGTCATATCTTTTGCCAAAATATCTATCCCTGCAATCCGCAAATTTAAACTTTTTGCAGCCTCAACGGCAATATCACAAAAACTCCTATGAATGGTTTTGGTTACGTCAACGGCTTCTCCACCTGCTGATAAATTGGCGTTTTCCAAGAGAATTATTTTTTCGTTTGCCTTTGGAATAGAATATATACTTCTATTGTCGTGTTTCAGCTTTTCTAGAAGACGTACATCTTCCCACAACTGAGGAATGCTTTGCAGATTCTTTTCTTCAGCTATAGCGCAAGCCTTTTTCTCTAATAATACCTGAAGCGAGTCTGTCCCATTCCCAACAACAGCAAGTGGTTTTCTCATATAAGCCGCATACACTTTTCCATCAAAAACAACTATTCGTACATCATGATACGGGTACCATCGTTCAACTACTGCAACCGAGGTCTTTGTCAGTATGAGTTGGGAATACATATAAAATTCTTGCTTTGTATACGCCTTAAACACATATCTTCCCTGGCTGCTATTATTAGGCTTCACCACAACGGGAAATCCGATTTTTCGTGCAAAGTCATAACCGTAATCTACGGTACGTTTTTCGCTCAAAACACTATTTAATCGCTCATTGAAAAAGCTTGTACCACGAGCAGTTGTGAAGCCAAACTTTCGTAAAAAATACCGACAATATTCTTTATCCTTCGCTATTTTTATAGCACCATAGGTATTAACATCGAGCGTATTATTTCGAAAATATATGCGCTTTTTTTTTGCATTCTCGATATAGCCGGCTTGGTTGTAATGTGGTTCCAAAACAAATGTATGCCCTAGTTCTTTTGCGATTTTTTTAAACAATACGACCGCTGCTGTTTCCATAGATAGGGATTATACCAATATAGATGAGCGGGGTATGGAAATTTCACACCCGTACGTGATACAATGCACTGTATGACTTCTCAAGAAATCCTTCGCGCATATCTTTCTTTTTATAAGAATACACAGCATGCGCTTACTCCAAATGTATCTCTTGTTCCACAGGGTGACTCTACGCTTTTATTTGTCAATTCAGGAATGTTTCCCTTAGTGCCCTACTTGAGTGGCGAACCTCACCCGCTCGGAAAAAGACTTGTTAATGTACAGCGTTCAATACGATTTGAAGATATAGATGAGGTTGGTGATAATCGCCATACTACCGCATTTCACATGATAGGAAATTGGAGTTTGGGTGATTACTTCAAACAAGAACAACTCGTATGGATCTACCAATTCTTTATTGAAAAGTTGGGCCTTGATCCTCAACGGTTGTTTGCTACGGTATTCGAGGGAGATAAAAATGCGCCAAAAGATATGAAATCTATAACAATTATTAAGTCTATTTATAAAAAGTACGGGATTGATGCGCATGAGAACGAGCGAATATTTGCCTATGGAGCTTCTGACAACTGGTGGCAAAGGGGTGAGGCTGTTGGGGAGTTGGGTGGTCCTGATAGTGAAGTATTCTACTACCTTGGCGAGGGAAGCGGAGTTGGTAAGAATCCTGCACACCATCAAGACCAGTTTTTAGAAATTGGGAACAGCGTCTTTATGCAATATAGACGGTCAAAAAACGGTTGGGAAGAATTGCCGCAAAAAAATGTTGATTTTGGAGGCGGATTAGAACGAATTGCACTCGTTGTTCAAAATAAGACAGACATATTTGAAACCGATAATTTTTGGCCGATTATCGAAGAAATTGAACGTTTAAGCGGCAAAAAATATAAAGAAAACCTCGAAACAATTAAAGCTATGCGTGTGCTTGCAGACCATATACGGGCAAGTGTATTTTTGGCTATGGATGGCGTTGTGCCTGCAAATAAAGACCAAGGATACGTTCTTCGACGCTATATTCGACGTATAGCCCGTTTCAGCAAAAAACTTCGCCTTGAACACGCGTCGTCTCGCCTTGTTGTAAAGACTTGTGAACTATTTAGTTGGCTCTATCCTGACCTGCCAGAAAAAGCAAAAGATATGACTCGTATGTTTCAGGATGAAGAAGCAAAGTTCGCTACCGTATTGGACCAATCAGAAAAACAACTGCAAAAAATATTCCAGGATGGCAACATTCCTAAGGATGAGATAACTGCATCTCAGATCGCATTCGATCTCTACCAATCTATAGGAACGCCTCCAGAAATGACACAAGAATTTTTTCAAGAACAGAATGTTCTAAACACAGCGCAAGTAAAAAAATTTCATGCGCTCTATGATGAAAAAATAAAAGAGCATCAAAGATTATCTCGCAAAGGAGCAGAGGCAAAGTTTAAGGGTGGACTCGCAGATCATAGTAAACAAGTTGTACAGTATCATACCGCAACCCACCTGCTTCATGAAGCGCTTCGTCAAACGCTTGGTAATCAAATCCAACAATATGGAAGCAATATTACGAAAGAACGACTTAGGTTCGATTTTCTACATACCGACAAGCTGACCGACGATCAATTAGTACAGACAGAAGAATTAATCAACAAGACGATAGCTCAAAAGCTTCCGGTGCATTATCTTATGATGCCAAAAAGTGTAGCAGAAAAAAGTGGAGCACTTCACTTTTTTAAAGAAAAGTATCCTAAGTCTGTAAAGGTATATTTTATTGGAAACGATATCGATCATGCGTTCAGTAAAGAATTTTGTGGGGGACCTCATATTTCGAACTTATCCGAACTACCTCCCAAGCTCCACATCTATAAACAAGAGTCTGTAGGAAAAGGTATTCGTAGAATATACGCTCGATTTGAATAAATACGTTTAGGATTATATATTTTCCCTTATGGCAGAGCCGCCATTTCACGTTGTGCTTGCAGTATGCGCGCATCGAATGCACCGCTACTGTTTTCTGCCGTAAATACATCTATCGCAAGCTTATAGTTCTTTCGTGCCTCGCTGTATAACTTCATATTGCGATATGCTTGAGCTAGACTCAAATAAGCAAAACCAGATTTTTTCGTAAGACGTAAGCTCTTTTGTAGTTGCAGTACTGCCGCTTCATTTTTACCCATAAGTATCAACATATCGCCAACACCGTTTATATATGGAACATTTTTCGGCTCAATTTTTTCGGCTTTTTTATATGCTGCAAGGCCAGCTTCTAACATACTCTCATCACTTCCCCACGTATATGCATTTCCTAGCTGATACCATATCTTTGCACTTTTTGGGTATTTCTTCGTCCCTTCTTTTAATACCTTGATGTTTTGGTTAAAGAGCGCTCTTATTTGCTCAACTGACTGATCTCTTGTTTGTTCATTCATTTCATTCCCTAGTTTTCGCATCTTATCAAACAGTTTTTGTGATTCGTCTAGATATTTTTGCTCGCCTGTCTTGGAAGTTTGTGCAGCTGTTGTGCCGGAATTCATTTTTTCTTGAATAGTTTTCCCAAATACTTTATAGCCAAATACACCAACTACGAACAATATAAGCCAACCTAAAAAGCTAATAATGTATACCCAGGCAGTACTCGCCTCTTCTTTCTGATCCTTGATATGCATATACATTTTCACGAAATAGACTATGCCATACCAACCGATAACCATATTAATAAATACAGAATACATAGTTATATACACGCCAGTTTGGTTGTCTATTTTTCTTAATACATTTGGCACAAAAAGCATAAGAATCGATACTATCCCTAGATAAACAAGTACGCGAAGAAAAATATAGCCAAAATTTTTGGCGGTTAACGACACACTTCTCTTTATCGCACCTCCCATAGTCTTTTCGTTCAGTATTACTTCATAACTAACAAGCATGAGGAAAAATCCAATGATGAAAAGCGGCACAAAAAACATAAAAAAAGAGCCTATTAACAGTATGTTTACTATGAAGCCCGTTACCAATAGGGGCATAAGCCTTCTGAGAGATTTCTTCATGGCCTCAATTACCGAAGTTGCCTGATCCGCAGCAATCACAACCATTGCTATGTGTGAGACAGTGCCTATAATTGTCAATGCGAGAATACTAATTCCGCCAACGAGCCACAACATGGTCCACTGTCCTATTTGCACCATTTTAATAGCTTGCTCTGGGTCTTTCATCATATTACGAAAGAGCTCTATGTTAAACCCAGCACCATATAAAAGGCCAATCGCTAACAAACCAAATACGACGAGTGATACGAGCGGAACGAGGCTCAGCAATACAAATGAAAGAGCATGCTTAGAGAGCCCTGACCACGAATTCTGTAACAGCTCATGTATTGATTCTTCCTTACGAAGTGGGGTTGTGTTTGATGTGTCCATGTTTGTACGGGTTTGCAATACATTATTATAGCATAGGCAAAATTAAGTCAATATATATTTGCTAAAATAGCGCTATGTTCACACGCTTCAAAAAAAGTATACTTCCTATTCCTTTTTTTCTCTTTGGATTATTACTACCAACTCAGCTTGGAAAGCATTTCTGGCCGGTGTTTTCGTTTGTGAACGGCATACGGGTTGATTACTTTTCACCTACTTTGTATGCGACTGACATATTCCTACTATTGCTCGTGCTCCTTTTGTGGAAAAGGGTATACAAACAACTTATAAAACATTCGAGGTGGGTGTTAATATTGTTGGTCTTCCTTGTTGTCTCGTGGATGTTTCGCGACTACTCGTTGCTTTTCGGATATCGTGCACTTCAGTATGGAAAAATAGTGTGCGCTGCGTTCATATTCAGCAATGCATCACATCATGAAAGACGTTCGTTTTTAATAGGACTTGGTTTAAGTGCACTCTTTATGACAACTCTTGCGTCGCTACAGCTATATAGCGGTGGAAGTATTCAGAGCGTGGGATGGTTTTTTGGTGAACGTTTGTACACAGGAGCTACTCCAGGCATTTCTTCTATAAGTACTCAGGGTTTAAAAATTATCAGACCGTATGGAACATTTTCGCATCCGAATACCATGGGAGGGTTCTATCTTTTGGCGTTGAGTCTCTTTTTTCTTGAAGGTTTTTATTGGGTCGCTATCCTCTCGTCAGTACTAATACTTATCTCCTTTTCGCGTGTCGCCATTGCTGGACTTGGTATTTTTATGTTCTATACTGCATTTCGTACCACGTGCATGCGATGTAGATATGTTAAGGTTGGCATATGTATACTCTTACTCGTGATTACCTTCGTGTGGAAAGGAAGTCAGACAAGTATTTCTGAACGCATTTTTACATGGAAATACGGCCTCGAACACATTACAAAAACGCTATTTCAGTTGCCGATGCTCGGAGATTATCTCATACCTCGCACATCCTTACCCTTCCCTGGACTATTTAATCAACCCATACACAGTATCCCACTTTTATTTTTGTCAGAATGGAAAATAGCGGGATTGCTATTACTCTACAGAATAAGAAGATCGATCTTCTCAGCACCACGACTTGTACTATTACTTTTAATTTTTATATCCTTTTTCGACCACTATCTACTCACTCAACAGCAAGGAATATTACTTTTGGGTGTTGTTATTGGATGGAGTGTTCCCTCAAAAACCAATCCTGATAGGTCTTATTATTATTCATAGCGTTCTTCAGCGCATCACTATTTCCGCACCTCTTGCGTATATTTGTTAGAACTACTCGATGCTCTAATAATGCCTGTTTGCTCTTCATAATATATCCAACTTCTGGTTCGCTACCCATACCACTACCTTTTTCCAACGATTTCTTAACCTCTTTTAGACCTGTTTCTGCTTGCGAGGCGATCTGGATTGCAGCATCACAATCATCCATCATTCCTGCAGAGGCAATCTGCTTATCTGACAAGTGCTGTAGTAGTTGGGCCTTTTTTATTGCGTCACGCGTAGTATAGACTAAGAGCTTGTCACGAAAAGCTTTCAGTGGGTATAGTTTGCTATTTGGAAGAATGCCCGGGAATGGTAATTTCTGTGAAATTGTGCCAAATACGCTCTGTTGCGCTAGGTCGCGCACAAAAAGTATGGAAAAGAGAAGAAGTAGGACAATAATAACGAGTGGTAGTATTTTAAATTTGCGCAAGATTGACTGAATAAGCTCTTCTTCTTTCTCTGACAAAATTGTGGGCATATGTTCTATTGTAACATACTAGATAGCTCATCGTTATTTATTTGTCCTGGTGAAAAAAACTGCACACGAACATCTTTTTTCATTGCTGTTTTCTGTCTTTTTGCATACTGTCGTTCTTTTATTTTCCATCGTTCAATCGCATTCTCGAGAGATACATCTGAGCATATGTGTTCAGTAAGTTGCTGATAACCAATACTTTGCATTCCTGGATCCCCGGGCATATATCCCATATTCAAAAGCAGTGATATTTCATCGAGTGCGCCTCGCTTCATTCGCTCTTTAATCCTTTTTTCTATTGCGTTCTTTAGCGCATTTTCTGTTAGGTGGATTAGTCCAATCCACTTTGGTGAGTACCCACTTAATGCAGGAAGCGCGTTTCTTTGGTTTATTTCAGATCTTTGTTCTATCTTACGTATTAGGCGACGCTTGTTGTATCTATCAGACGAATTCAGCGCTCTTAATATATCTGGGTCTATTTCGCTTAATTTTTTTTGCAAATCATCGACTGTCAATGCTTCTAGTTCTCTTCGTAGATTCCAGTCCGGCTCTGCACTACTTGTAAGTCCATCTATGAGTGTTTTTATATAAAAGTAAGATCCGCCAACTATAAGAGGAATTTTTTTTCTTTTTTGAAGTATTGATAATACTTCACGCGCACACAAAGCCCATTCGTATGAAGAAAAGCGTTGTTTTGGATCGGTAATATCATAAAGCCATATCCGTACGCTTTGAACTACATAGTAGCCAATGGAAAAACCACCAATTTGAGCTACCCGTATGTAGTTATCTTCTTCAATATCCTTCCCACTAATGACATCTAAGTATTTGTACGATTGGCGTGAGTCTGCAGATAGTATCTCTCCATCTATTTTTTTTGCAAAAGAAAGCCCACGGCTTGTTTTCCCTGTTGCGGTTTGCCCTGAAATTATAAAGAGAGGTTTCGAGTTCTTATCCATTGCCCAAAATCGTTGCGACTTATAATCCCCTCTAATTCGAGGGTTGATAGATGAGTACTCACTCTTGAGAAAGAAAGCCCACTTGTGCGAACAATATGGTCAATGGTACTTCCTGTTTCTATAGATGTAAGTATCTGTATTTCATGTTTAGTATATTCCCTATTCGGTTGTTTTACGTTTTCATTATTAGTATCAATCTTTCCAAACAATTCGAGCACATCTTGTGCGCTAGACGCAGGAAATGCTCCTTCTCGCAAAAGAATATGGGGAGCTCTTGAAAGATCGCTATAAATTGATCCTGGGACTGCAGCCACATCCCTTCCTTGTTCGGCTGCGTACCGAGCAGTAATGAGTGCTCCTGAGTGTTCATTCCCCTCGACGCATACAACAACAGTAGATAGTGCAGATATGATACGATTTCGCGCAATAAACATGCCTTTTTTTGCAAACATCCCTGGCGGGAATTCTGAAATAACCGCTCCATTCTCTATTATTTCATCATAAAGAGGTTTGTTTTGCTGTGGATATGCTATATCGACTCCACACCCTAAAACAGCTACGGTTTTCCCGTTTAACTTGAGAGCAGTAGTATGTGCTTGTGCATCAATCCCAAGCGCCATACCAGAAACAATGCCAATATCTGACTGTACGATCCTACTGACAATGTCGATAGTCACCTGCAATCCGTAATCAGTAGGCATCCTACTCCCAACGACTGCACAAAAAGGAGCACGATTCAACAAATTCTCGTTTCCCCGACAAAATAAGCCTATTGGCGGATCTGGTATCGTTGCTAGACTTGTTGGGTAATTGTTGCTTGTTCGAGCTATGTAGTTGATGTGTTGAGATTTTAAAACACTTATTATTTGTGCACTATCAAACGAATCTCTAAACCGTATAAACGAATCGGTGCGCCCTGCGAGAATAGGTCTTAGTTCTCTTTCTTCTGCAGTAAATACAGCGCTGGGCTCTCCAAGTGTGCGCACGAGCTCACCGTATATGGTTGGACCTATCCCTGGAAAATAAGACAAAAGCAAACACGCAGCGCTGTTCGTATCAAAGACTTCAAACATGGGTGCAAGTATATCATTTCGTATGAAAAAACTTTCCATATACACATATGAGTGTATAGCTGCTCATTAGTCTTTGTTTACAGAAAAGCGTGCACGCAGTATACTGCTCAATATGCACATAGCTTTTTTTGAAACAGAACCGTGGGAAAAGAGATATTTCACAAAGCACCTTGGACATCACACTCTATCTTTTTTTTCGGAACCGCTTCGGTGTGAGAATGCACAAAAAGCAGTGGGTGCTGACGCGCTCAGTGTATTCATCTACTCTACATTAGACGCAGAAACCCTTGCTCAACTTCCTCGCGTTCGAACTATTACAACTCGCTCAACGGGTATGGATCATATTGATACTGACTTTTGTGACAATCATAAGATTCGCGTTTTCAATGTACCAACATACGGTATTAATACCGTGGCAGAACACACCTTCGCGCTCATACTTGCACTATCGCGCAGAATCCCCGAGTCGATCGAACGAACAAAAAACAGTGATTTTTTAAGCGATGGGCTCGTTGGATTTGAGTTATACGGTAAAACAATAGGCATACTAGGTATGGGTAATATCGGGGTTCGAGTGTCTGAAATTGCCAATGGTTTTGGCATGAATGTTCTTGCGTTTAATAGAAAACCTAAAGATATACAAAACGTAACGTTTGCTCCACTAGAACAAGTGTTGCAAAAGGCAGACATTCTTACAATTCATCTACCACTTACTCCAGAAACACACCACCTTATCAATAGAGCTAATATATCCCTAATGAAAAAGGGTGCTTTTCTTATCAATACTGCCCGGGGGCCAATCGTAGAAACCGAAGCACTCGTTTATGCACTCCAGAACAACCTTATTGGTGGAGCAGGGGTTGATGTGTTGGAAGAAGAAGGAATAATTAGGGAAGAGCGAGAGCTTCTTAGTAGTCAGTTTATTGATTTGATATCTGCCAAAAAAATGCTCCTTGGACATGTGCTCCAAGATATGCCCAATGTCATAATAACACCTCACAACGCGTTTCATAGCAAAGAAGCGCTGCGTGAGATAAATGAAATTACGGTTAAAAACCTCGCTTAAATCAATTGTTTTTTACGAGAGTCATCAATTCCCAAAGAGATACGGTAGTTCAAATCGTATTCCTCCATCGGCAGAACGTCTGAATATTCCCAATATATCACCAGTAATAAGTAAGAAGATGGTCCAAACGGAAAACAAAATGATTAGTCCGATAAGTGAGTTTGTCATCATTTGGCGCGCCTTTGTAAGTTTTTCCTTATCCCCTCCGGAAAGCACCCACTGCAATGCCCCATTAAAGAGCTGGTAAGCGACAAAAAAACCTCCTATTAAGAGGGCATAACGCACAAAGGTACTTATAATACCTCCTAAAGTAACTTGAAAGTCCGAACCCACGTTTCCGGGTAATCCGTTTCCTATTTGTGCTAGATATTTCATTTTATTATGGACAAGTAACGCTATTGAGAGCAGCTAGGCTGCCAGGACAGGACAGGTTTCCACTTACTGTAAATCTCGTCATTAATTCTTGATCAGAGCAGTTTTTTACTTTTGTAATTATATCAGAACAGGTGAAGGAAACGCTCTTGTCTTGAATTGCTTTAAGCCCTGTTTTGATAAATGCATCTGGACAGGTGAGCATGCGTGCTTTCTTTTCAACAATGGTACAGTTTATTGTTTCTGCGGGATCGAGTACAAAATCCCACCGTCCAAAAAACACGGTCCCAATAATGGCACCAAAAATAAACGTCATTGTAAGTAAAACAAGCCCTATTGCGCTGTTTGTTATCATTTTCCGTGCTTTCTCAAGATTTTTACTATCTCCCTGAGAGTTGATCATATTATAGCCCGCAAGAACAAACTGCAACAATGCATAGAGACCCAGACCAACAAAAACCAGTCGTATTCCACCATTTATAAATGGAACGAGGCCAGTGCTGTAGTCTCCGCCGCCTGTTGGGGGGGCAACTGTTCCAACCCACGAGGGTACCTGTGCAAAAATATGTTCCATATTAGAATACTAGGCCCATATATCGGGCTACTATTTGTACTGCCCAATAGGCAACAACTACTAATATCATACCTATGCTGCTGCTTACAAAAGCTTTTTTTGCCTTATTAATCTTTTCTTCTTCTCCGTCCGACGTAATATATTGGTATGAAGCATAAACCATGGTAAACATAAACATCGCGCCAGCACCCAAACTGACTAGTTTTACGACTAGATTAATAAGGCTTCCCACCGAGGTAAAGCTTGCGGCGGGCGCAAATACTCTATTTATTTCTACTTGTGTGAGATACATGTCCTTACTCTAGTATAAATGACCTTTAGTGTCAATGCAAAAGTGGGTAGTTGTGGGGCGTAAGAAACCTTAACGATACATAAGGGGTTTGTCTGTGCTCGTACTGGCTGGAACTAAGCTCATTTTTCTATTTTTTTTATCTATTCTCTCTATATATACCGCTATGTTCTTATTTACATCAATTGTTGTGTCTGCATTAATTTTTGAATTATGAATAAGTCCTTCTATTCCTGGCTCGAGTCGAACAAAATATCCGTATGCCTCTTTCCTCGTAACCATGCCCTTAAACTCCATATCTTTAGGGTATTTCGTTTCAATCTCATCCCATGGATCCTGTTCAAGTCTTTTGAGTGACAACGTTAGTTTATAGTCGTGTTCATTCTTTTTGAGAACCATCGCCTTAATAGTACTACCTTCTTTTGCATATGTTTTTGGATCACTTACTTTTTTCCATGAAATTTCAGATATATGAATAAGTCCTTCGATACCATTTACTTCGCAGAAAATGCCGAAATCAGAAAAACCAATGACTTTACAATCATACGTTTCGCCTTCTTTTATCTGCTCAAATAGTTTCTTCAGTTTTGACTGTGTTAATCCGAGAGCTGCTGCTTTTTGTGAAACTACAAGCCTGTTCTTCTCTTTATCAACTTCAAGAATTTTCACGTTAACTTTTTTACTATAGAGCGAGTCTGGGTTTTGCATGAATTCGCGAGTAAGTTGGATCTTTGGAATAACACCCCGAATGCCCATTATCTCTATAAATAATCCTCCCTTTCCTTTTGTTTTTACTTCAACCTCTATTGTTTTTTCGTTTTTATAGTGATCTGCCAAGATGTCCCATTTTCCTTGTTCAAAAAAATGTTGGAGTGATACAACCGGGAAACCACCTTTTGCTTCGAGTGTAATAATTTTTACTGGGACTTTTTGACCGACTGAGAGGTATTTTTGAAATGTCGGCAGTTCTTTCGTCTCTGGTTGTACTAAAATTCCCTGTGTTTTCCAGCCTATGTTGAACAACACCTCTTTTTTAGAAAGAGACACAATAGTACCACTCATAACGTCGCCTCTTTTTACTTGCGGGAGAGTGGGACCGAGCTTGAGCAATTCTTCCATCGAGGAAGGCTTACTTTGTTTGGGTGTGGTAGGCATTTGTCATATGTTCTCCTTTTCTGTATGCGTAGTATAGCAGCTAGAATATAAAAAATCAAAACAAAAAAACCGATCCTATTCATGCGCCACTAGCTCATGTGTAGGATCGGAATAGTTTCGATTATTTCACCATTCTCTTTAGGCTTTTACCTGCGGTAAAGCCGGGAGTTTGGGTTGCTGGAATTTGGATTTCCGCTCCTGTTTGCGGGTTTCTTCCTTTTCTAGCAGCTCTTTTTCGGACTACAAATGTCCCGAATCCGGTTACGACTACTTTGTCGCCACGTTTCATTGCGTCAGCAATAGCACCAAATACGGTGTCTACGGCCATTTTGGCTGCTCTCATTGAGAGACCAGCTTTTTTCGCTACTTGTGCGACTAAATCTTGTTTTGTCATTATTCCCCACCTCCTTTCTGAGGTCATTATAGACGTTTACCTTTCTGTGTCAACCCGTATTTAATGAAGCCTATCATAACAATCTATACCCAACTATGTCTAAATATTTATAGTTGTGTTGTTATGATGTTCTGGTTTTTGTGACAGTACGAAACTCACGGATTGCAGTAATCTTGAGTTGTCCGGGAATCATGGCAAAATGTTTTGCCAATTCATCTCTAATTTTATCATTGAGTATAACCGTTTCGTCATCTGTTAATTTTTCAGGGTTTACTATCACACGCACCTCACGGCCTGCCTGAAGAACATAAACATCACGCACTCCCTCTTGTTTTTTTATCATATCCTCCATCGCCTGCATGCGTTGAATATATGCCGTAACGTCTTCGCGTCGGGCACCTGGACGGCCGCCTGAAATGGCATCTGCCAAATACACTATGACCGCCTCTACCGAATCAAACTCAGTATCTTCGTGATGTGAAGCAACCGCGTTCATTATTTTTTCAGGAAATCCATACCTCTTTAATAGATCAACTCCTAGTTGAATATGAGATCCTTCTTTATCGTTGATAACCTTACCAATGTCGTGAAGCAAACACGCAAGGCGTACTATACTTACGTCTGCCTTTAGTTCGTGTGCGAGCGCAACACCAATCTGAGTTTCTTCGAGTGTGTGCTGAATCATGTTTTGCCCAAAAGAAAAACGGTATTTATATCTCCCAAGAAGGCCAATTATCTCCGTTGGTAAATTATACACATTAAGATCTTGGCACAGCTTTTCGCCTGCTTTATATATGAGTTTCTCAACCTCCTCTTGGGTTTTTTTTACAACCTCTTCTATGCGTGAGGGTTGGATTCTTCCATCTTTGATCAATTTTTCAAGAGATACGCGTGCAACTTCTCGCTTGACCGAATCAAAAGAAGAAAGTTTTACAACACCTTCTTCATCTAGATCAACCTCAACGCCCGTTGCAAGTTCGAATGAGCGAATATTTCTACCTTCTTTTCCAATAATGCGACCCTTATAATCATCACCTGGTAAAAGTACTGTCGAGAGCGTGTATTCGCTTACATAGTCAGTAACACCATAACGCATTGCCTGAACAAGAATTTCTTTTGCCTTTTCCTCTGATTCTTTCTGTATTTTTTCCTCAGCTTCTCTTATTCGTCGCGAAATATCTCCTTGCAATTTCTTTTCCCAAAAGTTCAACAGGGTTGCCTTTGCTTCGTCTGCCGTCATGTGAGTCAATTTTTCAAATCGGACAACAAGATCATCTCTTTTTTTATCGAGTGAGCTCTTCTCAAGAAGAAGGTCTTCTTGCATTTTTGCCACAAGAGCTTTCTGTTCTTCTATTTTTCGCTCTTTATCCTTATGTTCTTCCTCTTCGCGCATTACTTTCTTTTCAAGTTCAAGGGTCTGCTTTGTTAGGTTGGTAAGTCGCTCCTCTTCTTTCTCTCTCCATGCGAGCGCCTCTTTTTTAGCACGAGAAACGATATCTAGTGCTTGAGTACGGGCATCTTCGAGAATCTGGTCTCTTGTTTTATATAACTGGGGAAATAATTTAGTTAGTACCTGTAACATGTGTTAATTGTGGCGCAGACAGAGTTTATTCACTATTTTGCCCCACAAAAGCCAGGCGAAACATACATTCCCTATAAAAAATTGGGTTGTCGATATGCTCCATAAATAGTATAAAATTTTCTGTTGCTCTGTTCTGCAACTAGTAATAGATGTGTGTCAATTGTACGACACGCTGTCCTACATGTCAACAACGGGGATTTTTGACATCTGTTGTACAAGAATACTGTATACTATGCACTATGGATAGTCGTCGTCAGACATTTTATCTCAATTCTCTTAGTCTTAATCCTGATTTTCATTTTTCAACCCAGGAGGATAAAGAAGTCGTGCGACTTATTGTGCGAGAACATCCCGCAACACAGCTCTCGTGGCTCTTAAGCACAATAGTGTTTGGTATAATTCCTTTTTTTCTCGTTCCTATTCTCTCCTCACTTCCATTTTCTACAAGCCAAATCACATTTATTATACTCACCTGGTATGGTTTTGTTTTTTCATTTCTAATTACCAAGTTTTTTATTTGGTATTTTAATATTGGGGTAGTAACCAGTGTAAAGGTTATGGATGTTGATACTCACGGCATTCTCACAAGTGAGTCATCTACTGCATTTTTACGCAACATAGAGGAAATTAAAAAAACAACATTTGGTATCTGGAGCGCGGTTTTTGATTATGGGAGCGTCTACGTTCAAACAGCAGGAGAACAAGAGAATATAGAGTTTCTCAACAGTCCAAAGCCAGAACTTGTAGTGCAAACTATTAATGCACTTATTCAAAAACATGGACATGTTGCGTAACATACTCACTACGATTGACTTTGTGGGTCTTTCAATAAAGATAGTTGGTCTACTTTTTTCGGTTGGTTATTTGATCTATGCAGGCATTTTTCTACAGCGTCTCTTAAAACTCCACCGCACGTACACCGCACCCTCTACCCGTACCCTTTTTGCACTGTCTTGGCTCCAGATTGCAATTGGTGTATTATTAGTACTATACGCCCTATTTTTGCTCTAATATGCACTATATGAAACATGCAATTTTCTTAGGAAAGAATAGTAAAGACTCGGTGACTTTCTTTATAGCACAGCAGCAAGTTTATATTGTCGGCGAGGTTGTTGGGGAAGGTGCACCAGAACATACTAAAACCATATCTGAAAAAATACGATCCGAACTTCTGTACTCAACTATATCAAGTTCAAATTCGTTAGTTGAGCTTATAGAAAAAGCGACCGCACGTGTACAAAGCGTTTCGGTTTCCTGGGCTGCGCTTTCATTCGCACAAGAGGAGTCTTACGTCGCAACGAGTATGGGAAGCGTACTCATGCACGACAAAGACACCCTCTATTGTGCATGTTCTCAAAACGAGCACAAACAAGGACCAATAAAACCAGATACGACGTTTTTTCTAACAACTCCACCACTTACCAAAATACTTACCTCAATAGAAAGTCATCTTAAAAATACTCCTCATCCCAAGCTCATCACAGACGCTCTCTACGAGAACGTTCCAGAAGAACAACAGGTCGGAGCAGCGTGTATCGTTATCTACGTTGAGAAAGAAGAGCAAAATATTTCTCAAGACGATCCTGAAATTGAGCCTTCCAAGGGTCGATTTTCTATCCAACCACGATACTTCAAGGGGGCCATTGCCCTCTTAATACTTGTCGCAATCGTCTTTGTGATTGGTAAATTTGTGTTCGGTATGATAGAAACAAAAAGAAATGCGTCAATAAATCTTACGATTGCTACCGTTGGAAAAGATGTGGATGCTCTGTCAACAAGTCCTGTAAAAGACCCCCAAAAGCTTGCCGAGGTCATTACTAATCTTGAGACACAACTAAAGCAGTTGACGAGTAAAAAACTGAACCCTACTCAATCCGCCAGCGTGCAGACACTGACTACAAAAATAAAGGAAGCAAAGAGTACCGTTGGCAATGTACAAGTGTCGAAAGAGGAACTATTCTTCGATATCAAACTTATCAGTAAAGAGGCACAGATATCTAGTGTGAATATTGTAAATAACACCGCGGTTATACTTGATAAAAAACGTAATAAAATATATACGCTTGAGCTCGCCACAAAGAATAAGAGCGAATTTACGCCCAAAGCAGGAACAACCCCGCTTTTTGCATCCTTAGTACAAGATAGCGTTGTTTACATAGATATTAAAAATGGTATTTACAAAGAAACAGATGGAACATTCGAAAAAATAGTCTCGAAAGAAGACTGGGGCACCCTTAAAGGACTTGAAACATTTAATAGTAATATATATGCGCTTGACGCAACAAATGACGAGATTTACAAATATACCCCAGTAGCAGATGGCTATAGTTCAAAACTCAGCTATTTCCAACCTGGATCTGCGCTGAATCTTGCACACGCAAAACAGATGGTAATAGACTACTATGTCTATCTGTTGACCAGTGACGCACTCTACAAGTTTAATGGCGGAGTGCGTGAAAAATTTTCTATAAGCGAAAAAATTCAGTTGTCTGATATACAATCGATATATACCGACCCTAACAGTTCGTTTCTTTACCTACTAGACCCTGCCCACACCAGGGTTATTGTTATAGACAAAAAAGGAGCTACGGTACGCTCTATATTCAACCCTCTTTTAAAAGACGTAAAATATTTTGGCGTATACAAAGACACGCGATTGATTTTTCTGCATGGCGATAATCTATATATGCTTGACAATTTATAAAATATAGTGTTGTATATGTATATACATTTGTATTAACAATTAATTTAATTAAAATAAAAATGATACACACACTACTTGCTCAAAGCTCTGTAAGTGTTGGTACGATTCCTGGAATTCCAACAGACCTTGGTTCTCTTTTGACGTGGGCCATTCGAACCATCTTCTTGCTTGCTGGGTTTATTGTGGGTTACTATGTGTTAACTGGCGCACTCGATTGGGTGCAAAGCGGTGGTGATAAAGAAAAAGTGGAAACGGCAAGAAAGAAAATAACAACCGCAATCATAGGTCTTATTATCTTATTTGCGACGCTTGCCATAGTGGCGCTTGTCGAAAATGTATTTGGTGTAGGACTTGGTATAACACGGGCAATTGTGTTCAATGCAATTAGCAGTACCGGATCATTAAATCCAGTACAATGAACACGGTCACTACACTACTAGCGCAGGCAACGGTTTACGCACCAGCTCCGGTTGGTGTTCCCACAAACTTGGGAACTCTTTTGGCGTGGGCCATTCGAACCATCTTCTTGCTTGCTGGGTTTATTGTGGGTTACTATGTGTTAACTGGCGCACTCGATTGGGTGCAAAGCGGTGGTGATAAAGAAAAAGTGGAAACGGCAAGAAAGAAAATAACAACCGCAATCATAGGTCTTATTATCTTATTTGCGACGCTTGCCATAGTGGCGCTTGTCGAAAATGTATTTGGTGTAGGACTTGGTATAACAAGAACTATCTATTTTACGCCTGTTGGAGTAAGTCAGGCGCAAGCAAAAACCTGTCTTGACAAAGTCGCTGCTGCTGGCTTTCAATATCAAGTAGTCCCCAAGCCAGACTCTGTCGCCGCTGCAAATATGCAGGTTTCTGGTTGGGCATGTTGCCCAGTCAATAAAAGTAACGGGTCTCTTGGAGCGTGTGCTGTTTGGCAATAAGAAGAGCTCTTGACTCGCAATTAAAAACCCTGTACGTTTATGTATATGACGTGGACAAGTTGCCTTATAGATGGGGTGCCAACCCTTAAGTGTCTGGAGGTTGTATTTCAAAACATACTCCTTGCTCTCGGTGGGCTCATTTTTGTCATCCTACTCGTGTTGTTTGTGTATGGTTCAATTACTATTCTTACTGCGGGCGACAACGCAGAGAAACTAAAAAAAGGTAAGGGAATATTCACTTCGGCTATTATTGGTGTTGTGGTTATTGCAGGAGCGTACGTAATACTACTTGCACTTGAGCAAGTTTTAGGAATAAGTGGTCTCACCACATTTACGATTCACGAGGTCGCAGCTCCTGCGCCTTAATTCACTTTGTAACTTCTGGCGACAACATAAGTACGCGCACCCTTTCGTTATTTGGTACCGGAGAGATCGACTGAGTGCGCTCCGACAAGAAGGAGCGCACAAACAAACCAAGAAAAAACATACCCATAAAAAATAAAGTCCACCCAATAACTCGTTTCATACTAGAGAGTATAGCGCATTTGTGTGATAAAATAAGCGTATGAAGCACACACCTTTTTTTTCTATCATCATACCAACACTGAACGAGGAGCGCGACCTTCCAAACCTATTGTCTGATATTCATAAACAAAAACCAACCGATGTGGAAATACTAGTAGCAGACTCTCAAAGTAGTGATAACACACTAAAAATTCTAAAAAGAACCTCTCAGAAAATGCCACTCTCGATAGTGCAAACAAAGAAAAAAAACGTATCTCACCAGCGAAACGTTGGCGCAAAAAACGCACAGGGAAAATTTATTGTCTTCCTAGACGCAGATAGTAGGCTTCCCCCACAATTTTTCAGTAAATTGAAAGACTATCTCACACACAATAAGGGGTTTTTATTTAGTTTAAAAATGTCTACAACAGAACAAAAAAACGAATACGTTTTTCTTTTAGAAATAGGAAATTTGGTCATAGACTTTTTTAACAGGGTAGGAAAACCGTTTGCCGCTGGAACAGGTATTGTTGTGCATAGAGAACTCTTCTACGATCTTGGCGGGTTTGATGAATCTCTAAAGCTTGCAGAAGATCACGATTTTGTACAGCGAGCGCGAAAGGCTGGTATACATTTGTGCATTCCGGGTGAACCTACCCTACACTACTCTTTTCGTAGACCTCAGCGCATTGGCTATTTACGCTTCCTCGTACAATACCTCATCTCTAGTATGTATACGCTCACCGGAACCGAAATAAAGAAGGATATTTTCGACTATCCAATGGGCGGCTCATTATATACAAAAAACCCAAAATCACCTTTTCCGTTCAAGGTAGATGCGCTGAGCAAGAAACTGACACGAGCATTTAAGCTACTATTTGAATGAGCGAAGTAGTGTTATCCCAAAAACCCGCTTTGAAAGAGGTCTCAATAAGCGCAACAGATCTTCTAAGGTAGCTCCTGTGGTAATAACGTCATCTACTATACAAACGGTCTTTTCTTTAAGGAGGGTGGTGTTACGTGGGTTTATGCGGTATGCGCCGCGTACGTTTTTGACCCTCATACTTTGTGACATTTTTGATTGTGGTTCACGCTCTGACAGTTTTTCAAAAATCGACGCCGTAGGAACGCCAAATAGCTGAGTTATGTTTTGGGAAAATCGTGCTGATTGGTTAAAACCTCGCATGTTCAGAGTATTCTTGTGCAACGGAACAGGAATGAATACGTTTGGTTTTGAGTATACAATAAAATCGTATAGCTGGCTCTGTGTGGTATGTGAAATACAAGAAAACAGATCGCTCACCACCTCCTGCTGTCTTCTGTATTTTGCATACTTTATAACCCTCCCACCCACACCTCTATATAAAAAGAGTGAGAAAACACCAAGTAGACTAGAGTGCGTTTTGCACCCCCAATGTACTAGCCCATACGGGCTTGGTTTGTGACATTTATAACACTTTTGTGTGCTACACTCCCCTATTCTTTTAGAACATGTAGCACAGATATAAACGCCCGGTGTATTACACCCTATGCATAGGCGGGGAAAGAAATAATTAAGTAAGGGATGCGGACTTTTTGATTGCATCTAAAACTGCAGGGTGTTCTTTGAGATATTCTTTGGTTTGGTCAATTCCCTGTCCAATTGTTTCGTCTTTGTATTTTATAAATGCCCCACTTTTTTTCAAAACACCCTTTTGTACAGCAACTTCTATTATTGCAGAGAGTACATCGATTCCTTCTGGGGTAATGACTATTTCTACCTGTTTAAAAGGCGGTGCAACCTTGTTCTTTATTATCTTTATACGAGCACGCGCACCCGTTACTTCGTCTCCTTTTTTAATAACTTGTATCCTACGAACATCCATGCGGATAGATGCGTAGAACTTTAAAGCAAGACCCCCTGGGGTTGTTTCGGGATTACCAAAAAATACACCAATCTTTTGGCGCATCTGATTGGTAAACATCGCTATGGTTCTCGATTTTGACAAAACACCGGTCAATTTGCGCAGCGCTTGAGACATGAGGCGTGCCTGCATACCCATAACCGAATCACCCATCTCTCCTTCGATCTCGGCGCGAGGAACAAGCGCGGCTACAGAATCTATAATAACCAAATCAACACCTCCACTTCTAATAAGAGTTTCTGTTATTTCCAACGCCTGCTCTGCTGTATCTGGTTGAGAAATTAACAAATTCTCCAGGTCCACACCAAGACGCTCTGCCCATACCGGGTCAAGGGCATGTTCTACATCTATAAACGCAGCTGTTCCTCCATTTTTCTGAGTTTCGGCAATCACAGAAAGGCAGATTGTCGTTTTCCCAGATGCCTCAGGGCCAAATATTTCTACCACCCTTCCCTTTGGCAAACCACCAACACCAAGCGCGTCGTCTAATGAAAAAATTCCCGTTGGTAGTACATCAACTTTTTCTTTCGTTTTTTCACCCATGCGCATAATAGAACCCTTCCCAAACTGTTTTTGGATCTCTTCTATAGCCATGTTTACAGCGGCTACTTTTGGATTTTTTTGTTCTACCATGCCCTATAGACTATCATACAGAAATAAAAAAACAAGGGATTATACTCAACATTTGGAGTATACTATACTCATGCATACCTTTATATTAGATACTAACTTTTTTATAAATCTCCAGCGACCCCTTGGTCTCGGGCCTACAAAAGAAGATGTGGTCACTTCGTTAATCAAGAGAACTGAGGGTGCGGTAAAAAAAGACGAACTCGAATTACTAACTACCCCTTCATCTTTCGAAGAATTGGTAGGTTTTTTTGAAAATAAAGCAGAGATAAGTAAAAAGCTACTCCGTATTATTACCATACAGTCACCAGATACCTCTACCTTATCTATCCACGCGGGTCTATTTGTTGATCTGGTTGAAGAGATAGGAAAGAGGTTGTATAAAGGGCTTCGCATCACAGAAGAAACTGTGCGCGATATAATTCAAGATGCAGAAAAAGACTCAAGGACGCTTTCAGAAACATACGTTAAACAGCTACGGGAACGGTATAGAAAAGCAACAAGGGAGGGTTTTCTCGATTCCACGGTAGATCTTGGACTCATCCTTTTGGCACGCCAAAAAGATGGTATTTTGGTCACCTCAGATAATGGGTTGTTACTGTGGGCGCAGCGCTTCGGGTGTAAACAACTTCTTCCTGAATACTTCGTAACCAAGCTTGACGCGTTAGTCAATATTTAGCACACGCGAAAAAAATCGCGCGACCTTTTCGGTGTCTGTTTCTACAGGATTTTCTAAACGAGGAATGTGTTCTTCAAGTAGTGTTTGTATTTGTTCTCGCCCTTTTTCTTCCCTCGGAAGGATGAGTGAGACTGAAGATAATCCGTTATTATTGTTGTAAAGTCGCAAGATTTGTTCTGGTTTTTCAACAGAAATAGAGAAAGCATGAATGTGTGAAAACGGTATTATGTCTCCGTACCAATACACACCAAAGTCCGATATTTTATGTTTTCCGTTTTGAGGCGGTATTGTGATCCTAAGGTAGTACACAAATAAAACAACCCAGACGCCAAATATAAGCACATATTCTGTTATAAACAGAAAGAGCAAAGACAAAACAACACAAAGAGCAACGAGTAGTTTAATAAGGTGTGGGGATCTTTTTTTATAGACGTGTGTGGGGGCCTCCCATTCTATTGCACGTATCTTCTTGTTGTTTTGTGATTCAAGCATTATACTTATAATAGTTTTTTTTACCAATAAACGCAACAATATGGCTCTAGTACAAAATGACAAACGAAAAAGAGAGCTTGAGCGCCTATATGCAAAGCCCGCACTCCGCCTTGATTCAAAAATTGGCAGATCCGCTGTCCGTGCTCAAGGGACGAGAAACGATTTCTTAGCATCGTACAGACCTACCCTTATAAAGGATGCCATTACGAGTTTTTTTACGCTGTGTGTACTAATTCTTTCCCAGTTTGTTCTTCTTCGTTTTTTGAAGTAAGTAGATCTTCTTCACTCCCCACCAGCATAAGTCTTGGTTTTTCAAGTAGGGACAATAAAAATGGATCTTTGTTTTTTTTCCTAAACAGAAACTCTTCGTAATTCATAACGCTGTAGTTTATCTCTATATTTCTTCGCGCACCCTCCTCTTGAGTTATGCGAGATACTTCTTTTAAAGAAACACTTCCAACGACACATAGGTCTATTTCGTTTTCCTTTCGTTGAAGTTGTTGGTAAAAAAAGGCAGTAAGGAACGCAAAGCGAACTTTCCCCAAGCGCGGCTTTTCTACAAGAATACGCCCACCGAGCCCGGTTTTTTTTGCGGTCATTCTAAGAAGTTCATCGTAAAATAGCCCGCGCCTATTTGCTTGAAAAAACCTCTTTCTTCCTACCGGCTCCATAATAGCTATCTTTTTTTTTACTAAATAAACAAGGGCTTCTCTGACTGAATTAATCCTCTCTTGAGTTAATCGTTCAATATGGCGCATGTGAAATCGTTCGTGAGGATTCTCATACAACAAGAGGAGTATTTTTGATTTCGTCTTTGAAAAAAAAGGTATGTCGTGCATTACACAATTTTTACTTGGTTCCCTGTCGGTAACAACTCAAACCAAATTGTTCCGCGGGTAAATTCAAGTTCTTGCCCCGACTCGTCGTATAGGCGAATTTGGGTAAATCTATCTTTCTTTTTCCAGGTGGCGCTTTTTGCTACCCCATCATGAACAAGCATCGCTTTTCCACTTCCGGTTGTGTCGTACAATAGGTGTTGGCCCTTATCATAACCATCTTGCGCATCTGATTCGTCCATAAACAATATTGCGATGTTTTTTGTGGTAATTTGTTTTCCGGTGTCTTTATCTATGTGTTTTTCTCCACCGTTTTCTCTTGTGTATGTATTTGTTTGTGGATCGTACGACCAACGTACGTTAAACGCCGGGCTTTTATCCCAAAAACCAAAAGAAACAACTTGCTCTTTTGGCCGCTGTTTTTGAGTGGGATCGTCTTTAAAAACCCACGGAGAAAAGCCTTCATTCCATGCAACGCCTTTTTTATCCACCTCGGTCAAACCCCTCTGAGAACCCTTATCCCACAGAAGGGTGGTGCTTGAATACATTGTGTGCTCAACAGCTACTCCTGGTAATCGGTCGTAGTCGCGCCAAAAAACTGGAAAACCAACAGAAAACTGGTTTAGGTCGTTATAACCAGCCCAGTCCATTTTTTCTATTTGTCCAAGTGCGTCAGCTGGTCCCGGCGTGTTTGCACCACCAACATGTGCATAGAGCGGATAGTTACCAAAACCGCCAATAAAGTCCAAAAAATACACACGCGCGCTTCTAACCGGACCGACTATTTTTGCATCTTGGCAATAAAACACAGAAAGAAAACGCGTAATTCCGCCCTCCGCCACCACTTCAAAAACCACATTTGCGCTCCCAAGCCCCGACTGGGGACGTGCATCGGTTGAGTTCTCAACCATAATCCCCAACGGCCTTCTTTTTTCCCATGCCGCCCTGTTTGTTTTTCCGTACATTTCACCGTTGAGAGGACATTCCTCTGTTTTTGGTTCTTCTTTTTGGGAGTTTGTGTTGGAAGAGCTTGCTGTTTTTGTTCCCGACACACCACCCCTAAAAACAACCGCATACCCCACAACAAAGGTAAGCGCATAGAAAAGAAGAAATAGTGCTATATATTTTTTTCCCATATAATTTTGAATGTATCACATAACGCCAGCTTTCACAACGGCCTTTTTTTCTTCTTGGGACAGCTCTGATTCCTTTCCTTTTCCACCCTCTACTTGCTTCATATATACCCTCATTCCTTCTCTGGTAAAAAGGAAGGTCATAACAACCCCGTCCCCAGCTCCGTCCATAAGAGCAAAACAGTAGCTCTGCTCGCCACCCACCCTCTCAAACGGATTAAAACGAACAAAGCCATATCGAGCAAGTTTTTTTACACCCCTCTTCTTCTCTTCGTTAAGTTCTTTTTGTAAATGATCAAACTGGGCCCTGTTCTTTTCTTGCCTTCCAAAAATCTCATCTAGGGCGTGTTTTATGCCTCTTTGTTTGTGGGGAAAGAGGTTTTTGAGAAAAAAAATGAGGTATGCTAAGATTGCCGACACTAAAAATAACCACGCACTGAAAATTAGTATATATATATTTGACATATGTAGGTATTTACTGCTTAAATAAGTATAACCAATATGAAACAAAATGCAATTACCGTGTCTGTTGTTATTCCCGCTTATAACGAGGAAAAAAATATTGAAAGAACTCTCGCTTCAATTCAAACACTAAAACCAAGGCCGGACGAGGTAATTGTCGTAAATAATAGTTCTACGGATAGAACTGGAGTGTTGGCGAGAAAAATGGGCGCTCGAGTTATTGATGAAAACGTTATGGGGATATCTACAGCCCGAAATGCGGGTTTCAACGCGGCAAAAGGAGATATACTTGTGCGCTGCGACGCAGACACTGTTGTTCCTCGGGATTGGATCCGTTTAGTGATGGGCTCCTTTTTAGACGATTCTGTAGTGGCGGTTACTGGCCCGGCAGATTATTTTGACGACACCTTACCCCCTTGGGTTTCTTACTGTTTTGGGTTTTTACAAAACGCCCTTTACTTCCGCTTGTCTCGTTTTTTGTTGGGACATCATGTCTTATTAGGCCTGAACTGCGCTATACGAAAGGATGTTTGGAAAAAAATATCTTCCTCGGTCTGCACAGATGATAGAGTTATGCATGAAGACATGGACCTTAGTATTCATGCTCATCCATACGGAAAAATTATTTACAACCACCTACTTAGAGCTAAAACCTCTTTGAGAAGACTTCATAGGCCCATCTCTCTTTTTTTTGTATACCCATCTAAGTGGGTTATTACTATAGTAAAACACCTTTTTCCCAACAACAAATGAAAGAGGGGTGTTATTGTTTGTCTACGGGCGAGGTTATACGATGTCGGTCTGTGGGGGAAGGAAAAACAATTGTTTTGTTTCATGGATTTGGTATTGATTCTACTGTCTGGGACGGCGTACTTCCTTATCTGATAAAGAAGTTTCGCGTTGTTTTGATTGATTTGCCAGGATATGGGCAAAACACACACTTGTGGAGGGCGGACCTTTCTGTTTTTGCGGAGTTCTTCAAAGCGGTCTTCGTTCGTGAAAAGGGCGCCTCGATTGTTGCCTATTCCTTTGGTGGAAACATGTTATTAAGGTATTTACAACAAGAAAGGGCCACTATCCCAAAGGGGATTATCTTCTTGTCTGCCCCTGTTAGGGAGGGGATACTTTCTAAACTCACCTCTTTATTTCTTGGTTTTTGCTCTTTATCCAATTTAGTAAGCAGCGTCATCATATCGCTCTTAACGCGCCCTCCACTACGCTCCATTATTATTCGGGTGGGGGGGCTTGTTGCCCTAACAGACGAAAAAATAATAGATTATTGCGTCCATCGCATAATACACTTCGAGAACCCCTCTTTTTTATGCAAAACCCTCGCCTGTGTTTTTCTACCTTTGCGAAGAGGTGTGGTTATACAATGTGAGGTGGTCGGCTTGTTTGGCGAACATGACGGGTTCGTGTCGCAAAAAAATGACGGGACGCTACTCTCTCGTTTTTTTTCTAGCTATAATGAGCGCGTTATTCCGGGGGTTTTTCACCTCTCTCCACTTGAAAACCCGAAGGCGCTTGCGGGGAACATGATCGAAATCCTAGAAACCCACTAAAGAGAACCCCTGTACTATTTTTGTACTCTATAACCCAAAACATCTAGAACCTTACCCGCCGTTTCCATTGGCCCAGAAGAGTACGTGTCGATAACAACGTCGAAATAAGAAGGATCCCAAAAATCGTAGTTGCCGTAAAGAGATTTCCATTTTTTTATATTCCCCCCCTCCCTTTCTTGGATTTGTCGCTTAGCCTGTTCTACGGTAATTTGATCCCTATTCACAAGGCGATCAATTCTCAACTCATCCTTACAAACCAACAAAACCTTCAGAACCCCCTCCAGCTTTCTTGCTATAAAACCAGCAAGCCACGCCTCATAGATTAGATTCTTTTCTGTTTTTAGTTTTTTTAAAGTCATCATCTCTATATTTCTTTCCCACTCGTCGTCTCTTGTGTCTGATCCTGCAAATCTTTCATCCATGCCCCTTTTTCTATCAAACTCTCTTTGTATGTCTCCCACGTTTATACGAACCCACCCCTCCTTCATTAGTGTGGTTAGGAGGTTTTTAGCAAGCGTAGATGTTCCAGTGGCAGGTTTTCCAGAAATGGCTATATTTTTGTATTTCATACTATTCTTGGGAACGTATAGGCATAATTATATGAATAAAGTCTTTTTTTTTCGGACCCCTAAAAAGCCCGGGTGTGTTTGATTCCTCCATTTCAAAAATAACCTCTTTCTCTTGGTTCATAGAAAAAAAGGCAGAAAGAAACTTATGGTTGAAGACTATTTTATTATTCTTCCCTTCTTTGCTCAAAAGAGGGATAGAAAGACGAGCCTCCCCGTTTGTAGACCTCACCGAAAAAAGCTCTAATTCTGATTCCTTTATAGATAATTCTATCATATTGGAGCCGTCTCTTGAGAATAGAGAAACTGTCTTTAGTGCGTTTGAGAAGTCTTCTGCCTTAAAACGGACGGCCGTTGCCGCCTGTTGTGGTATTGCTTTTTCGTAGGGAGGAAATTCTCCCTCTAGGAATCGTATTATTATATGACTATTCTCTGTTACTAATTTCGTCCTTGAGAACTCTTTGTCTGTTTGTATTTTTATTATATCTTTCCCCAGTGTTTTTAGGGCCGTTTGTATGCTTTTTGAGGGTATTATAAATTTTTTAGTTTCGTGTGCTGTTTTTTTCTTTGTTTTTTTTGTTATTAGAGAGAGTCGGAACCCGTCGGTGGAAACCACAAAGGTACCATCTTCCCTCGTGTCATAATAGATGCCGGTTAATATGGGTCGTGTTTCGTCTGTTGCGGCAGCAAAGGCAACCCTATCTATCTCCTCTTGTATAAAAAAATTTCTCTCTTGATCAACCCACTCCACCTCATCTTCTGTCGGGAAAGAGGTCTCGTCGAGGATGGGTATTTTTATCTCTCCTGCCTCTGTCTTTATATGCATGCTATTATTCTTCTTTTCCACTCTTATCTTCTCATCTCTGATGTTTTTTACGACTTCAACTAGGGTTTTATAGTCAACCAATACCATCCCTTGGGTCTCTACTTTTCCACCAACTTTTCCATAGAAAGAGCTGGAAATATTAGTGGTTCTTATAGAGATTCCTTTGCTCGTTGCCTGTATTAATACCCCCTTTAGAGCTTCTATATCACCAAGCCTGTAGGAAGTAAAGAAACCCGCCGCTTGTAGTGTATTAAGAAGAGTTTCTCGTAATATAGTGTATTTCATACCTAGTACTAGTAGTAATGGTGTGGATTAGTTTATATAAAGACAAACGAAATAGCAATTAGTTCTCGCAAAGCCCACCATACAGAGACAACATCTGTGGAAAACATTGTGAATAACTAAAAAAAGAGACGCAGTTTTTCTATTTTAGCGCGAAGCCCATCGTTCTGGGACAGTCCGTTCATAATCTTCTGTACCCCGTGGAGAACTGTAGTATGATCCTTTTTTCCCAAAAAACGCGCTATTTCTTCGTACGTAAGAGAGGTTTGCGTTTTTAAGAAATACATACAAACGTGCCGAGCAAGAACAACATTCTTTTTTCTTGAGTCTGCTCTTATATCTTTTAACGGCACCCCCAACTCCCTTCCCACCTCTTTGATTATATCTTTTGGATTAGTCGTTTTATTCTGTTGTACTCCCGACTGAGACAGGAGCCTCTCTATTTGACTAGCTCCCACCACGACCCCTGAGTTTTTAAGGGCCATAACCTTAAGTAGGAATCCCTCTATTTCTCTTAATTCGTCCAACGTTGCACACACCGCCTTCGCGGTCTCAATATCAATATCTATATTCTTGAGGCGCGCTTTTATGAGAAGAATGGCGGTTTTTAGTTCAAAATCTGGTCGCTGGACGTCTATTACTAGGCCGCTCAAAAAGCGAGAAACGAGACGTTTTTCTATGTTTTTTATTGCTTTGGGGGGCTTGTCTGACGTAAAAACCACCTGTCTTTTTTTTGTGGTTAGGGCATTAAAAGTGTGAAAGAGCTCTTCTTGTATAAAATCTCTCTGAGAGACGAACTGTATGTCGTCAATCAGGAGGGCGTCAAGGTCGCGGATTTTATGGCGGAAGAGCGAGGTTGACTTGTTTTTAATTGACTCAACGAGCATATTTGTAAACCCTTCTGCTGAGCAATAAAGGACCTTTTTGGTGGTATTTTCTATGATTTTTTTCCCAATTGCGTGTAGTAGGTGTGTCTTCCCGACCCCCACACCCCCCCAAATAAATAATGGGTTGTACACATTTCCTGGGCTACCTGCCACGGTGATCGAGGCAGCGTGGGCAATTTGGTTTGATATAGAAACAGCATAGTTGTCAAAGGTGAAAAAAGGATTAAGCCCAGACTTTTCCATTCTGTGTGCGTCTTCCTTTTCTTTTTGAGGAAACAAAGGCCCCATCTCTCTAGGTACAGGGCTTGCCTTTTTGGAGCGGATGGTAATGCTTTGGTAGGACGAGCCGGCATATTTCTTAACCTTTTCTTCAATAAGGGGCTTGTATTTCTTTTCTAATATAAAACGAACTCCGTCATTTGGACATTCAACACACCAACCGAGCGAATCGTCTTGTATAAGTCTTGTGTTTTTAAAAAAAGAGCTGTAGGTAACGAGGGATGTCTCTAGCGCCACCTCATCTAGTATGTTTTTCCACGAAACCAATTCCATGTTATGTTGTTATAATAATCTAAAGTTAAAAAAATAATACTTCTTGTGGAGAACTTTTCCACAAGAATAATACCTTTCTACACAAATGTCAACAACAGTTGCGTGTTTGTATACTTTGTTTAAACTTTGGTATACAATGTACGAGTGAAAGCAAAAAAAGAACAAAGCCTCAGTAGCCAAGTGGAGGAAATACTGAAAACAACCGCATCGGCTGATGTAATTATGAACGACATAAAAATGAGCAGGGTGGTGATAAAGAATACCTACGGAAACATCGATTTGTTAAAGTCGTTTTCCTTCGACTTGGCGTCAAGGATATGGAAAACGCAAAAACTTGAGAAACTACTACATGAAAAAACAAAAGAACTTACTCGCCACGGGCTAAAAAAACAAACCGTGATGAAAAAAAAGAAACAGTTTTTGCGCCAAATAGGAAAAGATGTTTTTGATATATCTTCGGTTGAAAAAGACTCCATACTCACAAACGACACACTCGAACTTGAGGTCTCGAACAAAAAGAAGTTGTTGAAAAACTAGACAGCGGGGTTATGAAAAAAAACATCCTATCAATTATCGCCCTCTTTTCTATATTCTTTCTTTGGTATGTAATTCCACAGAGTGCAATGCAGATTCCACTATTAAAGAAGTCGATAATGATAAAACCTAAAACGATTCATATACCCATTTTTAATAAAGAAATTACTACGGGGAAGGCGGTACGGTTAGGGTTAGATCTCCAAGGGGGAAGCCGGCTGGTTTTTTTACTAGACACAAAAAAAATACAAAAAGATAACATTCCGGCAGCTGTTTCGGCCGCCCGCGACATAATTGAAAGAAGGATAAACTTCTTTGGGGTCAACGAACCACAACTCTCGCTTTTGAGAGATGGAAACACATACAAAATAGCCGTTGAGCTCCCAGGAGTTAAAGACCCCACAAAAACAGCAAAGACAATTGGACAAACCGCGCAACTCGGATTTGCTACTTATAAAGAAGAGGTTGTAAAACAAGGAACGCAAAGCGCAACCATCCCATCTTTCATACCAACTAAACTAACGGGGGCATATTTAAAAAAAGCAACGCTGGTCTTTGATCAAAAATCAGGTTCTCCCCAAGTGGGAATACAATTCAACAAAGAAGGTGCTCGTGTGTTTGCAGAAATAACAAAAGACAACAAAAAGAAACCCTTGGCAATTTTCCTTGACAACCAACTACTTACAGCGCCCATAGTGCAGGACGAAATAAAGGACGGAAATGCGGTTATTTCTGGTAGTTTTAAAGTTGAAGAGGCAAAAACAATGGTCAACCAACTTAACGCTGGAGCGCTACCAGTACCAGTTCGTCTATTGGAGCAGAAGACCATAGAGCCTACTCTTGGTGAGGAAAACGTACACAAAAGCCTTGTTGCGGGCGCAGTCGGACTGTTGTCTGTTGTTGTGTTTATGTTAGTTGTCTACGGAAAAAACGGCATTTTGGCAACTATATCACTAGCCCTCTATGCGCTATACAGTGTTTTTATCTTCCAAGTATCGGGGATTGTACTTACGCTTTCGGGGGTAGCGGGCTTTTTGCTTTCTATTGGGATGGCGGTAGACTCAAACATTCTTATTTACGAGCGCATTAAAGAGGAAAAGATCGGAAGTGGGGACATAGCAATGGCTACCCGGCTAGGATTTAACAATGCTCTAAAAGCAATAAAACAAGCAAACATTAACACGCTGCTTATTGCCGCCGTTCTCTTTAATCCGTTTAACTTTTCTTTTCTGCCTATATCGGGCGCGGTTCGGGGGTTTTCGCTCACCCTAGCAATAGGTGTGGTTTTAAGCCTATTAACTGGCGTTTTTGTTGTTAAGAATATACTTTGGTATGTTTACAAAATAGATACAAAGAAATGATTCAATTCTTGAAATACACAAAAATAACCCTTCTAGCTTCAGGCTTGTTGATGATTGTGGGGTTGGTTAGTATTTTCACCTACGGCTTTAGTTATTCAATAGATTTTGTTGGAGGAGCAACGGTTGATTTGGCAGTAGGAACGAAAGACGAACAGAAAATAAAGAGCTATGTGAATAAGAATTATCCCGCAGCGACCATTCAAAAAAGTGGAAACAATATGTTAATTAAAGAAAAAAACATAACCAAGGAAGACGCCCAAAAAATGGCCGACCAGATAAAGGGAGCCAGGCTTAACTCGTACGAAACTATAAGCCCCTCGGTTAGTGCGGAGAATATAACAAAAACCATTACAGCCTTTGTCGTTGCTGCTCTCTGTATACTCTTGTATGTTGCGTTTACTTTCAGCGGCTTTTTATATGCATTAGCCGCTGTCGTTGCCATGTTCCACGACACCGTATTACTAATGGGGGCGTGGTCGCTTATGGGGAAATTTTTTGGGGCCCAATTTGATATTCTTTTTGTCACGGCGCTTCTCACTATCATGTCTTTCTCTGTACACGACACCATAATTATATTCGATAAACTAAAAGAAGAAGAGAATGCGGGCCGTTATAGTAGTCTGGAAGAAAAAATAAACGCTGCATTAACACTGACAATCGTTAGGTCTACAAACACATCTATCACCACTATTTTGGTTTTGGCATCGCTCGTTATACTCGGCGGCTCGGCCACCCACTGGTTTTCAATATCTCTCCTTATTGGCATGTTTTTGGGCACATACTCCTCCCCTTTTGTTGCAGCCCCAATGTATTATTTTTTGACCCGTTTTTTCAAAAAGAAAACATAAAAGGTATACTGTACGTATAATGCGCCGCACCTGTTTTTTTCTTATATTACTACTATCATTACTATTCACACCAAGGGTTTTTGCAAGCGAATTAGATGATATTAATAACAAAATAAACGAGATAAGAACATTACTCGAGGGGTCTAAGAATGCAACAAAACCACTCGAAGAAACACTAAATAGGGTGGAGGCAGATTTTAAAGCAGTGGAAAGCAACATAAGTGCCATAGAGGCCGATATTGGTATAAAGCAAAAAGAAATTACAGACGGAGAAAAAAAACTTGGAGAAGAAAAAGGGGTGTTTGATATACGAATAAGGTCTTACTATAAAAACAGTAGGCATTTTTTGGGTAATTCTATTGGATATTTTTTGAGCAACAACGTTGCGGAGGCGGTACGAAAATATTTTTATCAGCAAAGAATTGTGCAGAAAGACCGAGACGCAATCTTAAAAACTGCCTTTTTTATCACGAAACTTGAGGAAAAAAAGAGCGCGCTTCAGCAGGAACAATCAAGTTTGGCCGAGGCAAAAAAACAACTCGATGAACAAAAGAAGTTTTATGAAACAGAGGTAGGGAAAGCAAAAAATTATCAGAGCGGGCTTGAGAAGCAGATATCAGAGCTGGTTGCCCAACAGCAGTCGTTGATAGCTCAACGACTATCTGTGCTCAGCCTACCACAATCCGCCTACACAAGCTCAAACGGGTGTTCTTCTGACTTGGTGAATGGACGAAGTCCTGGGTTTTCTCCGGCGTTTGGTTTTTTTACCTTTGGAGTTCCCCACAGAGTTGGGCTTAGTCAGTATGGAGCAAAAGGACGAGCTGATGCGGGTCAAAGTGCTGAGCAGATACTTAAGTTTTACTATAACGCAGACTATACCTCCGGCTATGATACTGGAATTAATATTCATGTGGTTGGAACAAATGAGTACGGCCAATCGTTTGACGATAATTGGAGTGTTGAAGAATACCTAAAACACGTATATGAAATCCCAAGTAGTTGGAACATAAATGCCCTAAGAGCTCAGGCAATAGCGGCGCGCTCATATGTACTTGCCTATACGGGTAACGGACAGAGAGCCATTTGTCCCAACCAACACTGCCAGGTTGTAAAGCGGGAAGAAAACGCAGAGTCGTGGAAACAGGCTGTGGCAGACACAGCTGGGATTGTTATGACTTCGGGGGGCTCGCCTATCTCAACATATTTTTCTTCTACCGCGGGTGGATATGTCTATGCATCGAGCAACAGCATATCCTCTCGAGCCTGGACAAAAAATGCCCAAGATGGAAATGGTTCATATAACAACTTCAATGATGTTCTCAACAATGCATACGACAAAGAATCGCCATGGTTTTATTGTGATTGGGGCTCTCGGTCTGACTATGGAGGAACTGCCTGGTTAAAAAGCGAGGAGGTTGCAGATATAGCAAACGTAATAATGTTGGCCAAGAAAGACCAGTCAACAATTGCTAATATTTACCAAATTGATGCAACCAACCCAACTGGAAACGAAACGTGGGACTCGAGTCGGGTTAAAGAGGAGTTAAGGAAGCGGGGAGGAAGCCCATTCAACACCGTTGGCTCTATAAGTATCAGCGCCGATTTTGTCAACGGCAAAACAACCGCGGTTACCATAAATGGTGATGCACCTACCCAGTCGTTTGATGGGGACGAATTTAAAACATATTTTGATCAACGCGCTCCCGCAAATATTCAAATAGTTGGACCGCTTTACAACGTAGAGAGAAGATAGTTGAACTAGGTATATGGCACGAGAAAACAACAAAAGAAGATACACAGAGCACGTCGTTGAAGAGAAGAAAATCGCACTCCTGGTGTATGAAAAACCCACAAAAGTTACTGAGTATTTACACCAAAAACTCTCTGCAGTATATGACATATATACGCAAACAGATCCCGCTAGAAAAATAAAAAAAGTATTTGATTTGGTTGTTTTCATAAACTGTTTTCCTGACTCACCCAACGACACCCAGAAGCAAAAAACTTCAGTATTTTTGACGTTTTTTAACACCTCCCTCTTTTTGGAAAAGCTTGTTTGGTGTAAGAAATACTTATCACGATATAAAATTGTAAACATTGGTTATTCGGGCAGAGCGCCACACGAACTTATAGATTTTATACTGTTTAAAACAAGAGCTCCTTATTCGTTTGACTTCTCGTCATCGTCACACGCACCCTATATCCACAAGCACAATAATCAGTTTGTAGCTACGACCTACTTTTTTTCACTACTAAGGTGGGTGGTGGGAGTTGTGTTGTTTGTAAACGTTGTATACGTTGCTTCGTTAGGAGTATTATTATTTCTCCTCTCGGACATAGCACAGAGTACATCGATCACACAGGTAGAAAAAAAAATCCCTGCGGCCCAGGCGGTATATGTGGGTGCACAAGCACTCTCTGTTTTCTCTAGAAACACTCTTTTTTGGCTTCCCACAAAAAACCTTTCTACAACACTTGAAGCGTCTGGTTCAACAATATCACTCATAAGTGAAGGGTTGGATTTCGTCAATAACTACTCTTCGTTTGTGACTTTATTGTTACAGAAAACAAAAGGACCCCAAGAAATGGCGCAGATACAGTTGAGACTTGAAGCAATAGATAAGAATTTAAAAACATTAATAAAAGATACGAACAGCATGCGAAACAACTGGGTTCGTGTACCTGCGTTTGTGTTTGAAAAGAAAAAACAAAACATACTAAACCAACTAAATACGGCAAACCAGTACCTAACACTCCTTAGTGGTGTTCAAAAAACTGCACCTGAATTTTTTGGGAAAGATGGCAAACGGCGCTATCTTGTTTTATTTATGAATAATATGGAGTTACGTCCTGGCGGTGGGTTTATAGGTTCGGTAGGGGTTGTTGAATTTGAACATTACACCCTAACCCAACTGCGCATCTACGATGTTTACTCTCTAGATGGGCAACTTAAAACACACATAGATCCACCAGAGCCAATACGAAAATATTTATCACAACCGCACTGGTTCTTAAGAGACTCTAACTTTTCTCCTGACTTCCCCACAAACGCAGAAGAAGCTTTAAACTTTGCCAAACAAGAGGTGGGGTGGAGTTCGTTCGATGGAGTAATTGGAGTAACGTTTACTGCGGTTCAAGAAGCTATAGACGCATTTCCAGGCTTGACGGTCGCTGATTACAACGAACGCATAACATCTGACAATTTTTTTATAAAGGCCGAAGGACACGCAGAAGATAAGTTTTTTTCAGGCTCACACAACAAAAGAAACTTTTTAGAAGCTGTTGTAAGAGCGGTACAACTAAGAGTAGAGTCAGGAGATTTTGACAAAGTGCTCTTGGCCAAAAAAATAAATAACCTGCTCGATGATAAGTTTATAGTTCTTCATTTTGGCAACGCACAACTGCAGGAAATGGTCGAAAATAATTCGTGGAGTGGGGCTATAGCTCAGCAACAATGTAAAACTCAAGAAACGTGTTTTTTGGACTATGTATATGTCGTAGATTCAAACTTGGGGGTAAATAAGTCAAACTTTTACATGCAACGGGCAATTCGTTTATCTACCAACATTACGACAAAGGGCGAAGTAAAGAACAGTTTGATAATAGAATACAGGAACGAGTCAAGTAATACATCACAAACGGGTGGTGAATATAAGAACTACCTTCAGGTTGTACTACCCAAGGATATACGTATTACCGACGTTTCGATTGACGGAAAATCTCTTGGAGAATATGAAGTTCACACCCAAAACTTAAAAACCGTAGGTCTTTGGGTTACGGTACCCCAAGGAACCAGCCGCAGGGTCCAGATAGAGTACGGTTTTGTTCGAAAAATAGACATGAAAACAACCTATCAACTCATTGTCCAAAAACAAACGGGTTCGATAAACAATGATTTTATTTTTGAAATGAGCTCGCCCCCCACTATGGGAGCGGCAAAGACAAACTTTCCCGCTGTTGTACAAAGCGCCAAATTGGTGTATAATACATTTTTAGAAAAAGACCGTTTATTATTAGTTTCCTTTTCTCCAGATGAGTAACATTCGATTAGTAGCGCAAAAAAGAACCATCAGTGGTAAGAAAGTAAAAAAGCTTCGAAACGAAGGTAAATTACCCGCAAATATATTTGGCAAAGATATGAAATCTTTTGCTGTTCAAATTGAAACCCCAGTATTCAAAAGAGCGTTTAAATCTGCACACACAACCCACGTGGTTTATGTGGATGTTGACAAGAAAGAGTTTCCGGTACTTATCCAAACACCACAGTATCACCCTATTACGGGAGCATTACTACATGTTGATATGAGGAAAGTTGACTTGAAGAAAAAGGTTGAGACTGAAGTGCCGGTTCAAATAATTGGAGAACTTGCCGTAGTAAAGTCGGGAGAGGCAGACGCGGTGCGTGTTTCTGATACTGTTCTCATCGAGTGTTTACCAACAGACATACCTGAAGAGTTTACTGTAGATATATCGAAACTGGAGGGAATTGGTGCTGAGGTTAAAGTTGAAGACTTGCCAAAGAGCGAAAAATATATCTTTCTAGACCAGGCAGATAAAATACTCATACAGATAGCAGAAGCAAAGAAGGAAGAAGAGGTTATTGCCCCCGTTGAAGAACCAGCCGCCGATGCACAAAGCGGTCAGGAAGAGGTTAAAGATCAGGCAAAGGATGAAAAAGAATCCAAAGAAGAACATCCAAAAAACTGACATTGGCAAGAGTAGTATTTTTCAGCCAAAACTAGTAAAAAAAGGAGTTCGTAAAGGACAGAATGGTAAGTTTCTAGTAATTGGGGGATCAAACCTATTTCACAGTCCCCCGCTTTGGGCCGCACAACTTGCCTCCCATTTTGTCGACCTGGTCTTTGTATATTCCCCCGCGTTTATAAATAGGCAGATAATTTTACAGTCGAAAACATTTTTTAGAAACGGAATTGTAATTGAGTCTGATGAACTCGAAGACTATGTTTGTGAAGCAGACGTTATTTTGTTAGGCCCAGGGATGAAGCGCAGAGGCTCACAGATAAAGAATAGTATATCTGTAAAAAAAGCAAAAGACGCGCTTGTCTTACCGAATGAGGGGCAACTTACCCATGCGCTTACTCACTATTTACTAACCAAATATCCGAAGAAAAAATGGGTAATCGATGCGGGAGCACTTCAGGAGTTAGAGTTGAAAGACTTGAGTTCAAGTATGATAGGTACTCCGCACGAAGGAGAGTTTTCTCGCCTTTTTCCAGAGTCCAAAAAAGAAAGCCAGTCGCAAACAGTTCTCGAGAAATACGTATCTATAGTTGGAAAACACCCAGCCACATGGCTTATTAAGCGCAGAGGGATAGACTATGTTATGGGAAAGGGCAGAGCACCTTTAGTGATAGAAAACGGCAATGAGGGGCTTACGAAGGGCGGTACAGGCGATGTTCTTTCTACACTCGTGGGGATCTTCTATATACACAATGGAGCACGGCTTTCTTGTGCATACGCATCACACGTTTTAAAAAAGACCGCAGACGATCTCTATAGAGAAAAGGGGCCTTTTTATACAACGAGCGAGCTTGTTGACAGACTACCTACTGTTTTGTGGGGATGTATATCAAAAACCCAAAGTTAGGTTGTGGGTGCTGTTTTGTCCAGTGTCTATTTTACTTTTCCAATCAACGGTCAACATTTTTTTTCGTGGGATATCTGGATAGTATACATATCCATTTGACACACCATATTCGAGCAGTTCTTTTGTCAGCAAGACGTCATCCTTGCAGTAGGCACTGAGCTCCTCTATTTTACCTTGACGGTACAGCTCGATAGCGTGTAGGCCATGCCCGCTTTTACCTTTTCCGAGCGTCGCCTGAACCAGGTCGTCTAACGGAAGCCTCTTACCCAATAGTTCTTTTATGTCGTCAAGAATGTCGAAGTGTGGAAGTTCTAGAATATTTCCGACATAATATTCGTTTAAAACGACCAAGTCAAAGTGTCGTATGTTATATCCAATAATAAGCGAAGAATGTTCGAGTAGATGGAATAATTCAGATAACTCAGACTCTGAATAAGTGAACATTTTTTTGGTTGCAAAATCATATGCCGCAACCACAGAAACCCCCAGCTTTTTATAGTCGTTATTAACTTCTCTAAACGAATGTTTTGTTTCGATGTCAAACACAACCGGTTGTAGCATATTGTGGTACTTTACCACATCGTGAGTAAAAGAAAAACTTGTATTATTGTGCGTATCTATTGAGCCCCAACTTCTGAAGGAAAAGTAGTGAAAAATATTGAAAATAGCCAAAAAGCATAAGGACACCAACGCTAAAAATTATCAATGCGCTTATGTTTTGTAGTAACAATCCAAACCGTTCAAACTTGCGCAATAACGGAGCTACGGTTTTAAATAGGAGGCCGGTTATGACAAAGGGAACTCCAATACCCAATCCATATATAACGAGGAGTGTTGTACCCTGAAGCAACGTTTCTTGCTGACTGGACCAGTATAGAATGACACTCAACACAGGGCCCACGCAAGGCGTCCATGCGAGCGCGAACACAGTCCCCATAAGCACTGCACCAAACAACCCACTACCTCGTGGCACTAGCGCACCCACCCTAATGTGGGGGAGAAAACGAGAAGGGATAATATTGAGCGATGTCAAACCGAGTACAACAAACAATATGCCGACAAGACGGTTCGTTATTAGTGTATACGGCGCGAGCAGTTTTCCAACTATTCCAACACCAGCGCCCATAAGTATAAACATTGAAACAAATCCGACTGTGAATAAGATACTTGTTCTTAATATCATTACCCTATTTCCTTTTACTATGCCATCTACTGATAAATTTGTTAAATACATAAGATAGAGTGGAACGAGGGGTAATAAACAAGATGCAAAAAAAGTTGAGACGCCCGCCAAGAACGCTACTCCATAGGTTATTGATATAAACGGCATGAAGCTAGCTTACAAAATACCCTTGCAAAAAGAAACTAAATAGAATGAGTTGACACAATAAAGAAACCGCAATAATTACAAACTGTACCCTCTTTGATAGGTGGGATAGTGCGATAAAGAAGGAAAAGGCAAACAAGCTGTATCGTGGAATTGATGAGAGTGTTCCGGTAAAAGTTGGAATAAGAATACTCAGTATTGAGAAACCAGCAAGAAACGTCGGTAAGGGGTTTGTTTTCCATGTTTTGCATTTTTTAACAAATACATACACACAACCCACAATACATACCGAAAAGATAAGTAGCTCAAGACAAGCTATTGCGTAAGCAAAACTAAATTGTGCGGTGAAAATAATTTTCAAATACCGATAGTAAACCTGCGGCAGTAACACCAAGTGAGTTGAGCGAGTCGCAAATGCGGATTGAGCATGAAAAAATGCGAAAGGGTCGCCCGTTGTTATTAGCAGAAACACTGCGTAAGATACAAAACCACCAAGTGGAAGCAGTGGCAATATAAATATTCTCCACCCAACCCTCTTATACATAAGATAGGCCTGGTATAGAAAGAGAATGGTTAATAGAACACCAAAAAGCCTTGTGAGTGACGCAAAGAATCCAAATACCCCTGCCCACAACCACTGCTTTCGTTGATAGAAAAAAAGGGCGCCTGCAAAAAAGCACAAAAACAAACCCTCGGTATATACCACATGAAAATAATACGACGCAGGGAAAGCAATGTAGAGTAACAGTGCAGAAATGCTAGTCTTATTCTCCATCCGTGAAAAGAGCAATATTAAGAAAGCAAACCCTATCACAAAAGCAATATTAGTCACCACGATCCCTGAGATAAGTAAATTATTATTGAACAAGAACCCAAGCCCCCGTATACATAATGGATAAAGCGGAAAAAAAGCTTGTTCGAATTGGTAATACCCCCTTTCAGCCAATCCCAAATAGTGAACACCGTCGAAATTTGCAAGCGAAGAAATGAATTGATTCATATGATACCCCTGCGCAATTTCCCTATAAGGAAAAAAACCGCTATAGTGAATACGTGGAACGATTAAGAGATAAGCAAGTAGTAGTAGAAAAATATGAATTACCGAAGCTGTTAAAGCTATAAGTACCGCCCTTTTCATACATCTATTGTAACAAGTCATATTCCTGTAGAAGTGTACGAATGAAGTAGGTTATTTTTTTCCTTTTCGAGATTACAAGAATACACACGGCCAGCAGTAATCCACAGAGTATATAAAAAAACAGCTTGCTATATTTAGGCCTTTTTTGTTTTTTTAATCGGTTTGTAATCCCCAAAACAGCATTGCTCTTTTTTGCTTTAGGAGAAATGATTTCCGTCGCTGTGCTTATGGGTAATACACTCGTGTTTTTGTGTTGGTTTGTCTCTACTACTTTAGTAGTTGGTGTTGGATTGTCTACTTTCGCTTGCGCTATTTCAGTTTGTTGTTGGGGTGTTGGGTTTGGTGAAGGAAAAATGGCACTGGTGTGTTTGGGGTCGAACTCGAGTGAATATGTATATGTTTCTGGTGGGTTTTTCGTTATTTCTCCAGTAATTTTTTCCCACACTGTATTTTCTTGTGCGGATTGGCCAATATGAATAGTATATTTTCCATGAGCTTTTCCCGTTGCGGTTAGCGTATAGCTTCCTGCTGGCGCATTGGGTATAAAAATGATCCCGTCTTGTTCTTTGTATGTTGTGTCGTTATGGTTAACAGACAGAGATATTGGCGACTGCACCATGAACAAAATGGACGGGGTTACTATAGTTTGAGCCCCTTCAGATAGTGCACTTTCAGCGAAAAGTTGCGGAGGCATGAATTGCAGGATTCTTTGTATTCCCTGTTTTGTATACACAAGCTGACCATGGTCTAGGGGTAGACCTATACTCTCTACAGATGACATCTGCGCAGAAACAACAGGAACTGTTCCGTCGCCATTCTGAGAGATAACCTCCGTTGGCTCTCCATCTGTGAAATTGTTGAGCAGTTTATGTAATTGGGACGGAGGCTGTGTCCGCAGTAATGTTGGTGTGAGTTTAGATAGTCCATAAATTGAATATGTTTTTTTACTTGTGGTGGTTAAACTAACCAGACTGCTCTTTATTGATAATGATGAATAATCAATAGCTGTGCCGTTTTGATTCAAAAGAAAATTATATGTTGGAAACAGGTCAAAGAGAACCGGCAGAGTGCGCGAAAGTGTTTGCTTATCTGTCTCAAACCCCTTTTTTTCAAGCGCAAGTAGTATGTGTTGACCTAACCATAGTAAGTCATTATCATTCTGTATATCTCCACCTTCGAGAGCACTGTAAACTTGTACAACTCCCCCGTGAGGAGTGCCGACAGTTATAAGTCTATCAACGAGATCTGGGTGTTTTTCTGAGAACGATCTTCCAACAAGCCCACCCAAAGAATGTCCAATGAGCACGATCTTGGTTCCAGGATCTTTGATCAATATGGTATTTTTAAGTGTGGTATATAGTTCGTCTGCAGATTCTCCTACGTGCTTTCTCCAATCGTATGGAAACAGTATATAATCTGAACCTTCTTTAAAATGAAGGGACTTAAGCGTTTCTAGTAAGCCGTCATACTCATGAACAAATGGTGCCAACGTCCACTCTTGTGAAGTAACTGTATGTCCATGTAGTAGTGCCTCTTTGTTCCACGAAGCTCCAAATCCTGGCAGTACAACGGCGAAGGTGGTTTTTTGTGGTGTGTCGCTCGTTTCTATGAGATGCCATTGGTTTTCCGTATCAAGACCTGAGTAAAATATGTATATGTGCCCACCCCATTCAATAACAGAAGGCGTAATTATGTGGTTAATGTCATAAGGTTTGTCTTTTGCGACAATCTGAGTGCTATCTGACCAATGTGAATCACACATTAAGGGATCGCTTGTTTGTGTTTTAAATATGCCCGACGCATCTGGTTTGTGGTAGTACAGCATACGTTGGTTATTACTTTTTTGAATGAACGGACCATCCCCATATGGTATGACAGGATTATTGGGGCAGCGAGTCCAATTATAAGCATCGGAAGAGTATGCGGCTCCAATTTTCCACCCATCATTTTTCCATCCGGAGTACAGCAACCAGTATGTTTCTCCCTCTTTAATAATAAATGGTGATGCGACATCGTCTGCATCCCACCCATTTGGTGTTGTGGATAACTCAAGGTGTTCATTATTGTTACAATTGAAATCTGTATCACACGAAACCGAGTATATGGCGTATGAGTCACCATCTTTTTTGCTATAGAAAAGACGAATTGTTGTGCCGTCTATAAATATGCGAGGGGTACCAATATCCTTGTCAATAGCTAGGATTTCCCGGGAGTTTTCCCAGATTTGAGCGTTTGTACTATCTGCATAAATAAGATTATACTTTCCATTCGCGCTCTTTGCTGAAAATATACCTCTAAAAAGCCCATTATAGTAGAAAATATGACTCTGAAATAATGATACATATCCCGCCGGTTCTGTTATGGAGAGTGGATTATGACTTGTTTTATACCATTGCTCTTCAGCGAAAACAGTCCCAGCGAAAAATAATAGTAAAAAGACAGATATAAGCCATGTGCATTTTTTCATGAGCCAACTTTAGCTGCTGCCTATATGAGATACAACAGACTATAGTCTGCAAATATAACCAGAAATTCCTATCAAGACAAGCTTTTATCTATCCGTTGAACGGAACTATGGAAGCAAAAGATGTTTGTTTTTTAAAACAAGCAAACCTTCTTTTATAAGTTTTTGTACTATACTATCCACGCGTTTTTTGTCTTCGTGAAAAAAGGAGTGTAAATTATCTAAAGGTACTTTCTGTTCATTGACCAGTAGAGCAACTATTGCACCCCTAAGCTGTCTATTTGATCCGATAAACGGCGATTGTTTTACATAGTGCTTACTCTGAATGTTGTCTCGTTTTTTTTCTTTTTTGAGCATACTCCCGTAATCCATGAGAGCCCAATACCACATTCGAGGATTTTTAACATAAAATGTTTTTTTAACGAGTTGTGCAATATCAGTATCGGATATAGCAGATATCCCTGGAAAAAAATGATACAAAAAAACGGTTCGTATATTGGTCTCAACAAACGCATGTGGCTGATTCCACGCATAGGTTGCAATTGCGCAAGCGGTTGCATAACCGATTCCGGGGAGTTCGCATAGCTGTACTATCGAAGAAGGAACCGATCCACCATAATGGTTTTCAATTAATTGTGCAGTCTGATGCAAATATTTTGCTCGTCTGTTATATCCAAGCCCCTGCCAAGCAACCAGAACATCTTTCAGGGATGCATGTGCAAGCTCGGTCAATGTTGGAAAAATTGCTAAAAAGTTGGTGTATTTAATAATAACCCTCTCAACCTGTGTTTGTTGTAGCATTATTTCAGAAACGAGTATCGAATATGGGTCATGAGTTTTTCTCCAAGGCAGAGTCCGGCCGTGCTGTTTAAAATAATTGATTATTTTTTTTTGAAAAAGCGCTGTTTCCATGTATTATTTGTTCTTAAGCTCTGTATCAAAGAATTGAATCGTTCGTTCTGTCGCGCTATTCCACCCATTGGGCATTAGGTTATGATCGGCGTTTGGGTATAAAAAAAGCTCTACGTTCTTATCTTTGTCTTTGAGCACTTTATAGAGTGTTTCTGACCATTGCCAAGGTACTGCCGTATCGGCTAGCCCCTGATGGATTTGCAATGGAGATTGTATCCAAGAGAAGTATGTTGTTGGAGAGAATTTTTGGATATCGTAGTCATTTTCAAACTTAGCTATGGCTTTACGTAACGCCCTTCCCTCGTCTTCAAACTCGTCTGTGTAGTAGAGCACAGAGTAAGGAAAAGGCTTAGATACAGGAGCCCACAGTACCGTGGGTATTTTTTCCCCAGAAACCTCAAGCGTAGTAATAGCTATTTGTCCTCCGTTGCTATGTGCCCAAATTCCCACACTTTTTGTTGATGGTTTTGCAGCGCTTGTTGCAAGAGTTTCAGAAAGCGAATTGATGGATGCAAGTAGCGTTAGTGAAGTCGTATACGTTTGAAAACGCTCCTCGATAGAATTATATGAGGGCTTGTCAGATTCTCCATAGCCAAGAAAATCTGGCGCTAACGTGATATACCCATTATTTGAAAGAACCTCCCCTACTCGCCTTGTCCCAATTCCGGTTTCATATATTTCCTTATCTACATACCCTCGCATCAATATGATTATGGGATATGTACCATCTTCTATGGGAATATTTGCGAGTCCGCTCACCCTTTTTCCACCAACAGAAAAAGTAAATATGTAGGATATGCTTTTCGTTGAACGTGAAACTTCCTTAGTGAACATAATGGGGCTTTTCTCAAAGTGCTCTTTTTTAAGGCTTGAATAGGAATATTTCTCAAAGGGCTTTGGCTGCTCTCTTTTTAACGGTAGAGGAACAATTTTTTGCTTATTTGTATACAACCGAGTAACGATAAAGACGCCAACACACGTGGTAAAAATAAATAGCAAAACAGTACGCATGTGTTTATTGTACCTTTGTTTTTAGAGTAAGGTTTAAAGTAATAGCAGTTTGTAAGTATGTGTATGCCATGTGAAAAAAGCGCGACTTACTGACACCATTGCTTCGCGCAGCGTAATATACGGGCACCGTTTTTATGCGGAAGCCCATTTGTTTTGCGTAAAACAATAGTCGTAGGCAGTATTCGCCATAGCCATGATAAATCGATTTAAGGTCGAGTGAGTGTAGTTTTATTGCGGGTATTGCGTAATAGCCACTCGTGTTGTCGATGATTGGGAATCTAAAAAGAATTTTCAGAACAAGATTAAAAGAGTAACTGATCCAATATCGCATTTTTTTTTGCATTCCGCCCCCAGGTACGAATCGAGATGCAACAACCAAATCCGAGTGTGTGAGCGACTGTACGAGCGTTGGAATTACCTGCACATCATGGTTGAAATCTCCATCCATACCGACGATAATGTCACCACGGGCGTGCTGTATACCAAGCAATATGGATTTTCCCAAATCCGGATCACCTTTACGCACATAACATAGAACGCGGGCGTTATGGTTAAATACTTTTTTTACAATCTCGCCCGTTTTATCAGGGCTATTATCATCGACAACGATAATCTCTCGAACCGAAACTGCTTTTAATGTAAGAATCTTTTTTATAAGCAAAACAATATTTTCAGATTCATTAAACGTTGGGATAATAATAGAGATCTTATTCATTTTTTTTGCGCAAGTACAATAATACTTGACCCGAATGGTAAATTAAAATAGGCGAGAAATCGAGACTCGATATACATACAAGTATACAGAAGTGCATTGATATATTTATTTGGAAAAGAGACATAGTGTGCAGACTTTTTATTTCTGAACAGTATTCTTAGTAGTGCAAAAAATGGAAAAGTGCTTGCGAAAATAAACGAAGACCGAACAATGGTGAAACCCGCATTTTCTATCAAAGATTCAAGTTCGATTTTATCATAGCGCACACGCGCCTGCATTGCTTTGTCGTGTTCTCCAAATAATTCCTGATGTGCACAGTCGGTTATAAGTAACCAACCATGTTTTTTTAACACCCTTCTTGCTTCTTGCAGCGTTTTTCTCTCATTAATTCCATCATGATAGAGCACGTCAAGTATCGTCACACAGTCATAACTTTCTGCGCGAAACGGTAATGAGTTTGCGCTTGCCATCACAACCCTAACATTGTTCTTTTTTGTATAGAAACAAGCTTTTTTGTTTTGTTCAATTCCTGTGACACATCCGAAGTTATCAAGAAATTTTGTTGTAAATCCAGTTCCACAACCTATATCCAATATGTTTGCATCATGAAGATTTGTGAGCTTTACCATGGTAGATAGGTAGGCTCGCTTCCCTTTAAACCACCAATGTTTTTTCTCGTGATGATACATGTCGATATATTGCCTATTTCGCATATTACGCTGGGAGTGTTTCTCGAATTGCTCGTGCGACAGAGCGAATATCTTGTTCGCTCAGAGTAAGACCAGAAGGTATATATAAACCCTGCCGAGCAAGGCGAGAACTAATAGGTAGATCAGTACGCACAACAAACATTTTTTTTATCGCGGGCTGCATATGCAATGGGTAGAAAAATGTTCGAGTTTCCACACGCCTTGCTTGTAATTTTTTCATAAAGGTAGACCGACTCATTCGAGCAGAGCTTTGTAAAAGAACAGAGTACATCCAATATACACTCTTCGCGTACGGTTTTTCTTTTGGCAAACGTAAATGTGGAATGTCTTGTAGTAGAGAAGTGTATAAACGTGCAACTTCCCTCTTTTTTTTTACATACTCTTTAAATCTACTCAACTGCCCTATTCCGAGCGCAGCCTGTAAGCCTGATAGTCTATAGTTAAAACCAATGGTACGGTGAAAAAAACGCTTAGTTGGGGAATGGGCTAAGTTTCTCAACGAAACCATTTTTTTATATAAATTTTTACTATTCGTTACGATCATTCCCCCTTCTCCGGTTGTTACTATTTTGTTTGCGTAAAAACTATAAATTCCAAGGGTTCCAAGCGTCCCTACCATTCTATTTTTATAGAGCGCCCCATGTGCTTCAGCGCAGTCTTCTATGATGTGAATCTTGTGTTTGCGGGCAATCTGAATGAGGCGAGCCATATCGGCAGGATGTCCGAGCAGGTGTACTACCAATATTGCCTTCGTGCGAGCAGTGATTACTTTTTCTACCTCTGAAGGGTCAAGATTCCCTGTTTCTGTATCGACATCGACAAGTACTGGAGTAGCTCTACAATAGATAGGCGCTAAGGCACAAGAGATGATAGTAAGGTTGGGAACAATCACCTCATCGCCTACTCCTATTCCAAGCGCCACACAAGAAAGATGCAGTGCGGCGGTGCCACTGGAAACCGATACCCCGTAGCGAGCGCCAGTAGAAGCGGCAAATATTTTTTCAAACTCAGCTACATATTGGCTACTTCCTGATATCCACCCGCTTATTAAACACTCCCTTACTTTTTGAAATGATTCGGGCGCAATTGCAGGTTCACTTACTGGAATCATTTGAGTTGAAAAACAACTTATTTGTCTGTGCGTATGGGCCATGTTTAACCTCAATAATTTCACTATCTTCGAGGGCAGTTAGCCCATGACCAAGAGAGTGGAGTATGATAATGTCCCCGCCGCGTATCGTTCTCTTATCAATAACGGTTTTATCTTTGGTATAAAAAGTAACGCAAATTGTTCCGCGTATAATATACAAAACCTCCTCCGGAGTTTCTATACAAATGTGCCGTTTAGGGTGTGTATGCGGCTTCCACTCGTAACCAGCTTTCGCATGGTGTGTTCCCACCTGTAGCGACCTTTCGTTTTCGGTAAAAAAAGTGGGACCATATGACCTAAGGTCGGGGGTAATTATTGTTGCGACTCGTTTTTTTTGATAGGTAATATATTCTTTTTTTTGATTTGAACCCATTGAACCAATACACTTTCAATGGTAGAAGTATATATCAAAACAAAAAAATATGTTATTCGTATGTAAACACGTGTACAATAGATCTGTTACATAGATTATTACTGTTGGGTTTATTGAATATATATATAAAAACCGCCATTGTTGTTTTATGTGCTTCTCTGATAGTTTTTCTACGCCAACTCCCAGATTACTGGGCTGCCATACATACCCCAGTGGGTTATGAATATTCAGGACAAGCATCGTGGTTTGATCCTTGGGATGTGAATGTGTACGTAGGGGCAATACGCTACGGCCAAGATGGGCATATCTTACTTGTCAACCAATACAGAACCGACAATACAAAAGAAGCATTTCTATATCCGCTTTATACTGCAACCGGTTATATTTTCCGTACAGTCAACCCCTATATTCTATTTCATGCGCTTGGAGCGGGGGTTGGTGTGGGTCTTTGTATAGTTCTTTACATGCTCGCCTACTTGGTATTTAGAAAGTATTGGTACAGTCTCTATACAATGCTCTTGGTAAGTTTAGGTGGTGGATTTGGTTGGATGTTTAAGGATGGGTTTAAAAGCGCGGACACATTTGTGACGAGCTTTACAATGATGAGTAGTTTTCAGCGTGCACACGAAGGTGTTGGGACGTTATTCTATGTATGTTCTCTTATGTTTTATTATTTTGCCACCCAGACACCCTTTTCGTCAAGGCGCGTTCAATATCTTGCTGTTTCCACAATCTCATTAATAACTTTGATACTCTTTTATCCTTACTATCTGCTCATATTTGCGCTCGTTACCGGAATATTTACATTTACACATGTTCAGATAGGAGAGAGACAGAGATCTATATTTATATGGACGAGTGTCACTATCGGAATTTCTACAATATTATCATTGTTCTATTTGATTCACTTGCGTACGACTAGTTTGGCCAGTGCCACAACGGAGAATTTACCCAACCTAACTCTACGTACACTACTTATGGGATATGGACCATTAATCCTCCTTTTTTTTGCGCAGGTATATTTGAAAAAAAGAAATTATACGAGTGCATCCTCACGATTCTTGTGGTTGTGGGTAGGTATTGCTTTCTTTGCAGCATATTTACCTTTTGGTTTTTCACGATTCTATTTTAGAGGTCTTTATTTCCCACTTGTTTTGCTGGCACTTGTGTATACGCTACAATTACGATACGCAGCACAAAGAAAATTGCTCGTACTTTTTCTATGTCTATTATTGCCACTGACATCATTGTATATTTTTTCGAGGCGTATGAACGAGGCGGGCAAAATTAATCAATGGTTTTACTATTCACACGAAATTGGTGATGCCTTTCGATATATTCGAAGTTACCCCAAAAACGGTGTCATGAGCGGATACATACTCGGTAACTATATTCCTCCAAAAACAAACAAGTCTGTCTATTTTGGGCATAAGATTCAATCTACCAAAGGGAAAGTTAGACAAGCACAGTTAATCAATTTTTATTCCGGCAAATTCAGCTCTCTTGGGGCAAAAAAATTCTTAAGCAATAATAATATATCGCTTGTTATATATGGTCCTGAAGAACGTGCATTTGGGGGGCACGTATATCCATTTATGAGAAAAACGTATTCAAACAGTAAAGTTCAGATCTATACTGTTTTATAGTAAATAACTATTCGTAGCGAAGTGCATCGATAGGTTGTAGATCCGCTGCCTTTTTTGCCGGATAAATACCAAAGACAAGTCCAACAATGGTTGATACTCCCACCGCGAGCGCAAGAGAAGAGAGCGATACAATAAATGGAATATTTGCCACTTTAGTTATTCCATACGACGCACCGACCCCTATCGCTATTCCAATTGCGCCACCCGACAAAGTAAGCACGACAGACTCTATGAGAAACTGTAGTAGAATATCTTTTCGCTTGGCACCAAGGGCTTTCAACAATCCAACCTCTTTGGTTCTTTCTGTTACGGTGACGAGCATAATATTCATTATGCCAATACCCCCAACAACGAGTGAGATTGCAGCAATACCGGCAAGTAGACTTGTTAGTAACCCTGTTATTGTTCCCAAGGTGGAAAGTGCATCCTTCGAGCTTCTTAATGAAAAATCTGGATCTGCACCGTCAGCAATTTTGTGCCGCGTAATTAAGAGTGATCGTATGTCCTCCATCGTCTGATCAATAATATTAGTATTTTTTGTTTCAACTAGTATGGTTTGTACAAAATCTTGTCCGAGTAATATCTTCATTGCAGTCGTATATGGAACGTATATGTAATCATCTGGATTTACGAAACCAGAAGCACCCTTTTGATTAGCAACACCAATAACCCTGAATGATCTATTATCTATTTTTACAATCTGACCTACCACATCTGAACCTTCTCCGAACAAATCTATTGCAGCCTGATAGCCCAAAACCGCAATGCGCGATAAGCCAGAAACACTGTCAGCGGTAATAAACGTTCCTTGAATTGTGCTTATTGTTTGCATTTGTGCATATGTGTCGGCGACTCCTTGCACCGATGCATTAACTTTCTGGCCATTTGCAACCACTTGGAACGAACGGGTAACAATCGGCGAAACAGATCGTATATTGAGACTAGGGTTTGTGTTTTGTATTGCTTCGGCATCTGCAACGGTCAGTGTTTTGACGCCCGCTGTCCCCGACGGTCCCTGCGATAAAGATCCTGGGAAAATAATAATAAGATTGGTGCCGAATGAAGATATTTGATCTGTGATTGCTTTTGTTGCGCCCTGACCGAGTGAAATTATGAGTATAACAGCGGCTATTCCAATAATAATACCTAACATCGTCAATAGTGTGCGTAAGATGTTAGACCTCAATGCAACCAATGCTGTAATAAATAGTTCACCGATTTGCATATCTTTTTTTTGAATTCATAGTGTCACTCTTTATTGTTCCATCGTGAAGGCGAATGACCCTTTTTGCGTATGCGGCTATATCATCTTCGTGTGTTATAAGTACGATTGTATTTCCCTGTGCATTCAGTTTTTGGAAAAAATCCATTATGGTGTGCGCTGTTTTACTGTCAAGATTCCCTGTTGGCTCATCTGCAAGTATAATACTTGGATTCATAACAAGTGCCCGGGCTATGGCAACTCTTTGGATCTGTCCCCCTGAAATATTGTTTGAAAGATTTTCCGCTTTTGTTTCCAACCCCACAAGAGTAAGTGCTTTTATAGCACGTTCTGTGCGCTGTGCCGGTGGAACATTAGCATACATCATCGGGCGCTCAACATTTTTTAACACACTCGTACGTCGTAGCAGATTAAACGATTGGAAAACAAAGCCAATTTCTCTATTTCTAATTTCTGCAAGAGCATCTTCATCGTATTCAGATATATCTTTACCCTTAAGTATGTACTGTCCGCTCGTAGCACGGTCAAGTGCGCCCATAATGTGCATCATGGTAGATTTTCCAGACCCAGATGGGCCCATTATGGCAACAAATTCGTTCTTGTAAATATCAAACGAAACATCTTTTAGAGCTCGATATGTTTGAGATCCTGTGTTATAGTCTTTACAAATATTTTTGAATGAAATGACCGGTACATTTTTAGTCGTCATTTGTATTATTGTCCTCCTGGAACAGTGTTTTTGGATCGGGTAACTTGCCCGTTTTGGAGTGCGGTTATAACTTCTGTGCCTTCTTTTATTCCGCTTATTATTTGAGTTTTTTCTATACCAACGAGCCCAATCGTAACTGGTACGAAAACTAATTGTTTAGTTTTTGGATTAAGCACCTGTACAGCTTTCCCACCCTTGTATGGTTTTACTGCACTATTGGGAACAAGTAGTATGTTTTCTTTCTTGGCTACTTCGATATCGACATTTGCCGTCATAAGTGGGCGTATTGCAGAATCTACCTTTTTAAGTCGTAGATATACGGTATAAAGGATAACACCAGCTTCATCATGTCCAAATGTATCAGCCCGTTCTACTACTGCAGGAAATGATTTTTGCGGTACTGCGTCTATGGTTATAACTGCACTATTTCCCGGCTTTACTTTTGCTATATCAACTTCGTTTAGATCAACCGATACGACATAGGCATTATCACTTTGTGCAACAACAGCGACCGGGGAAAGTGTAGACGCATTTGAAGAGAGAAGAGCACTCACTGTATCGCCTACTTGCACGGAGAGATTGTATACCTTTCCCAAAGTTGTAGATTTCACAGCAGCGTTTTGTGTCGCATTATAGGCAAGGTAGGTTGACTGTACGCTTGCCTGAGATGCAGCTATTGCGGTATCTGCCTCGAGGTATTTTTTCTCAGCGGCAGCAAAACTTTCTTGCGCCACCGTCCTTGCAGACGTCTTACTATCAATCTCTTCTTGTGTATATGGTCTTGCCGTTTCTGGATTATTTGCATTGACACTTCTTTTATAGTCGAGGTAGGATTGTGTGCTCTGTGCGTCGAGTACTGCTTTTCGTGCCGCTTCGAGTTGTGATTGCAGCGTGAGCTTGTTTTGTTGTGCTGTTTTTAAAGCAGAGAGAGCGCTGGTATAGTTTGCGTAGAGGTTTGCTTTTTCCTGCTCTGTTGCAGTGCTTTGTACTTCAAATAATGGGTCGTTTATATTTACCATGTCACCATTCTGTACATAGAGCTTCGTTATGACACCGTTTGTTGGAGAGTATATATTGACCCTCCCACCGGAGGACACGTTTCCCGTTTCTGAAACGAGCTCAACAATATTTCCCCGCTTAACCTTTGTTGTTATATACTGCGGCTGCTTCTTTCCCTGAAAAACAGATTTTATGACGAACAAAAGCACAAGTATGCCTATAACTAGAGCTACTTTTTTCCATAATCCCAATTTTTTGAACCATCCCCAAGCATTTGTGGCTTTTTGTGCAATAAACGACCAGCTATTATGTATTATTTTTTTCATGAGTGTGTTGTTCTAATGCGTTATATGTATTATTGAGAATGGTAAATAAGTTTTTTTTGTCACGAGGTGAAATTTTTTCCATAAGGTATGACATTCTCTTCATTTTAGTACTAGTCGCTTTTTTCAGTTTTTTTTCACCCTCTCTCGTTAAGTGTATCAAAACTAAACGTCTATCGTGAGTATCGTGAGTGCGCTTAACAAATCCACCATCAACCAGTTTTTCGACTAAGCTTGTTGCAGAGGGCAGTGATATAGCAAGATCATCTGCAATCTTTCCCATGGTATTTCTACCTTGCGCAATTGCAGAAAGAGCCTGAAGTTTGCCCATACTTAACTCTTCCTCGTTTAGAGCTCTTGTTTGTTTTCGCAGCAAGCGCATAACTTTGTGGATGAGGAGAAAAATTTGTTCTTCAGAGCTTTCTTTTTGAAACATAGTTTATTAGATTAATAGTTAGACAAGCTAAGTATATATGGTATCGATGGGTTTTGCAAGCGCTACTACAGCTTTCGACTGTCGTACCCCCAATGAAGGAGTGCTTGGCGTTGCTTACGCCTGCACAGTTGATCTCTACGAACACAGTTTTTTTCTATTTGTGCCACGTGGCGTCGCATAGCTTGCCATCGGTTTATTTGGCGAGCATCTTCGTACGGTATTCGCCTGCCCATAAAGTACCGGCAGTACCATAAAAACCATCCTTGTGGATCCTCGTGATATATCCACCCTTTCTCTTGCCACACTATGAGCGGTTGCGAGGCATTGATTTGAAAAAAATTTTTGCTCGCATCTTTTGTATGGCTATTGAGACTTTTTTTTGTAAACCACTCTTTTGGGAATTCGCTACTGTTGACTGTCTCATATTTCCCGCCAAATATGCCCAAATTAATCATTTCGTGTGGGGTAAGCTCTGGAGTAAATAGAGGATCAAAATGTGTGCCGACAGGCTCGGTGAGTGTGTAGCGGTAATTTTTTTGCAAAAAATTATTGACCACAACTATTTTTTGAGGGGTCATTGTGCTAGATATTTTTTATAAAATGAAACCGTGTTTTGCATAGCTGGAACAAACGAAGGATCGGCAATATTGTGACCGCCGTTTGTGTATTCATAAAACTCGTGTACCACTCTTGTTTTGTCTAAAAGTGTCATAAGATCTCTACTATATCCGATGTTCACCACCGTATCGTCTATTGCGTGATCAATTTGGATCGCACCCTTTAGGTCCGAAAGAAAATTTGTTGGTGCCATATCGTACCAAAATGCACTGTCAGAACCAGGATTTCCATAGCGATCAGATACGTTTTGGCGAGTATTTTGTCGAGGAGAATTGCTTGGTCTGCGCTGATAACTACTATCGCTTATGCCATATTTTTGCATATCGGAGTACGAATAGACTGCCCCAGCCCAGATAGAAACAGCAGGAATAGTAGGTTTCGCTGCGAATGCACGCATAACAACATTACCCCCCATGCTGTGTCCCCACAATCCAATTTTCGATGCATTAACAAAGCCTACTTTTTGCAGTGCAGCATAAGCATTTAATGTGTCTATAACATAGTCGGCAGAGTAATAGGCACCTGTTGCAACACCTTGCGAGTTTCCATGACCACGCAAATCTATCTTAAAAACGACGAAGCCGTTTTTGGCAAGGTAATCGACATAGTCTTCATATTTTGCTGTTGTTTCGTATTGGTTCGGTGGTATGTAACCATGCACAAATACAATTGCGGGCCATCCCCTTTTTGGCATTTTTCCTGTGGGTATGGTGAGAAGTCCTTGGATTGTGAGCCCATCTGAATCATAGCTCGTTATGTACGAGGTATAGTTTGTATGCTGCTCATAGACTTCACGATTTCCAAGCGTACTCTCGTATGTTCTGCTTCGTAAATAAGGAATAGTGAGTTCATACAGTGGGTATGGTGTTGGCGTACTGTTTTTTGCAGTAAGGGAGCGAAACGGATAAGTTTGCATTGACGCGGGAAAAAAAGTGCGTGAAAGCATATATATTCCAGCGATACCCACGGCTGCGATGAGAATGTATACTGCTATTTTTTTTACCATACGTACCATTGTAGCGTACTTGTTCCAACAGATTATATGTAAAGTTATTGCTCAAAGGGCGTACGTGTGTGGTAATATATATGTTGTTCTTTGACATCTAAAAAAAACAATTTCCCCGGTAGCTCAATGGTAGAGCGTCCGACTGTATAGTATCAGTGGTGTAAAATATACTGTAGCAATGAAAGAGAAACGTACCTATAGGGATCGTGCGGCATATTTAATCAAGGCCGTTACTAAGCGGAGAAAGAAGCTTAAAAAAATGGCGGTAGATTATCTCGGAGGTCAATGTATCTTTTGCGGTTATAATAAACTTGATGATGCGCTTGAGTTTCATCATATGAATGCAACAAAGAAAGATTTTGGCTTAGCGAAAAGAGGCCTCACGAGATCGTGGGAGAAAATAAAACAAGAGCTTAATAGTTGTGTTCTTGTTTGTGCGAATTGCCACAGAGAAATACACGCTGGGATAGTGCAGCTTTCAGCAGAAATGTTGATTGAAAAACAGGGTGAATTCAGGGAAACCTAAATCCGCTTAACGCGGATATGGCAATCCTGAGCCAAGCTTAGCGAAAGACACGACAGTAGCTATGAAGGTGCAGAGACTAGAGAGTGAGGAGTCTTACCAATAATCTCTCAATAAGCGCCCTGTCCCTCTAATAAAGGGAAAAAGATAGTCCATCCTTTGCAGAAATGTGAAGATAGTATGTAATCGGCAGGTTCGAGGTTCGAATCCTCGCCGGGGAGC
>Ga0210057_1000434_pt1 | contig 69005 bp, 66 predicted proteins | sample CryGeyCG2114_010_2_FD_183968 | JGI IMG/M metagenome (GOLD analysis project Ga0210057, IMG submission 183968) | Groundwater microbial communities from aquifer - Crystal Geyser CG10_big_fil_rev_8/21/14_0.10 (SPAdes) (version 2) | ecosystem: Environmental > Aquatic > Deep subsurface > Groundwater ...
TAGCTATGTAAAAATGAGGGAAAAGACAAAGAAAATGAAAAGAAAAACAAAAAAAGAAGTTAAGGAAAAGTGAAAATTAGCAAAAAATTGCCGAAAATATTAAAAAGAAGGGTTAATCAAAGTCCTCTATAATCTATATAATATATAACAAAAATACTATATAGTTGTTTGATTTTTAGACTAGGATGGTTAGTATTTCTAAAGGGCTTGCCGGTATTGTCACGGCGTTAATCCTAGGATGTTCCGGAAATAATGCGCAGATGGAAAGAAAAATTTCATCTCCAGCGTGTCAAAAACCGGCGATTACAGATGCATCAAACACTGTTCATGCTAAACACAGATTAAATGTTAAAAATGAATCCCCTGCAGAGATTAACAGGATACTGAGTACCCTTGAAAGAGTTCCGGATCCACTTCAGAAGATAGTCAATGATTACGGTGCGACAGTCGTAATCTTTGATGGTGTTATAACTGACAACGAAAGTATGGGGTACTGGAAAGGAGTGCAGATTCCAAAATGGAGTGAAGGTAAAACTTACGACATTCTTCCTGGAGCTTATTCTAGGGGATATAAAGAAGCGCTGGTTCATCAGAAACCTTCACCTGGTTCACATGGCAGTGTTAGTCTAGAACTGCATGAATATGGACATGCAGCCGCATACGCTTTGGGGGAACTGGTCGATTTGCCTGAAGTTTCCGACGTTCCTTATTTCGTAAGCGTCCATAAAGATTCAAGAAAATATGAAAATCCTGACGGCTCATTAAGGATGTCTAATTATGGTTATAATTACAGAGACGAATTTTTTGCTGAATCATTTGCAAAATTTTATTCTTCTTCTGAAACCAAGGACAAGCTCAGAGAAGATTTCCCGGAAACTTACAGCTTCCTGCTGATTTTAGAGAAGTTAGCTGCTGACGGTTCATTTGCTAATCTTAACAAGCTTGATTACGGCGGTAATAAACCACACTCCGTTGAGTATCAGAAAGGGGATGCTCCCCAGGGTAAATGCGTAGTATATTAGAACTCCGGAACCGAGAAGATTAAAAATATTATATCTTAAAGTATCTTGACTCCAGGTTTTATAAAACTCATCCATCACGAAAGCTGCCAGGATAAATAACATCCCGGCAACACCAAGCAGTAAATTAATTTCCATCTTTGTTCATTTGTTCAGGACAGTTTTTTTAGCCAGTGATATAAAATGCCTGCCTATATGTCTTACGATCTTTTTTTGTTTCTTGGACGTCTCAGTTAAATTATATAAATATTTTTTATGCGGTAAATCCATCAGGAATAAGACTTCGTCAAGTGACAATTTTTTCTCAAGCAATTTATTTATCTCGTGATATTGGCCGGTGAACTCTTTCAGGTTCTCGTCAAATGATTTGATGTCTGAGATGGTGTTCTTCATTTTCAGGAAATCATCATTCAATAGCCTGTTGGTTATCATCTCGGACTTTTTTCTGTCGCCGTTTAAGGTTGTCAATTTAAGTTCTATCAAATATCTTGAGTAGAAATTTAGTTTGTTTGTGATGATCTGGCTGTGTCTGATGTTCTCGGAGTTTTTTTGCATCAGATAGATTTTTTTGTTTACTTCGTCTTTAACTTCTTCAGGAAGCTTTTTCAGGAAAGGAAGATGCTTGTTAGTGTTTGACCTTATCGGCTTGACCCAATTGTCGTGGAATTTATTGATGTCTTTAGATATATCGCCTAATTCCTGGACTTCTTTTTTAAGTTCACGTAAATTCATGAGTAAGTAATGGTTTTTATGTTTATAAAAGTTGTGTAGATGGGTACGTATTAAGTCAAGTGAGTGAGCAGCGCAGCGACGTGCAAGCTAACAAACTGTTAGTTTGCTAGCAACTCGCTGGCGCATGGAGTCCATGTATTTGTGAATAAAATAAGACTCCATAATCGCGCCGCGCCCTGCTCACAAGAACGGACTTAATACGTACGTAGATGGCGCTATGTCCAGAATAATTTTGTATATCTCATTATTGTACTGATTTGCTATTGTTGTTTGCATATCAATGACAAGTCAGTATGCTCTTTTTTTCCTACTTTTCCAGATGAAGCCGATTTTTTAGAAATCTTTATAAACAAATACTCAAAATTGTACTTAAAATGCAAACAGAAACACAAAGTATTTCTGGGCATGCCGAAAATCAGGAGGATTTTTGATCATGTTCTACAATGTAAGGGTAAAGGACTACGTACGTGTTCCACCTGGAATGTTCGGGATGAACAAGAAAGATGCTGTGCTAAAGAATGTTAGGGCTGGTTATGAAAATTTTGTTTCTAAAGAACTAGGTTTTGTGATTAATGTGATTGATGTTGGTGAAGTTCAGGAAGGAGTTATCGTGCCTGGAGACGGAGCCGGATATTACGAAACTGAATTTGATCTGCTTACATTCAAGCCGGAACTTAACGAACTGGTTTTTGGAAGAATCAGAGATATCACTGATTTTGGAGCGTTCATTGACATGGGCGGCGTGGAAGGTATGGTTCATATCTCTCAGAGCATGGATGATTATGTTTCTTTCAGCAAGGAAAAAGTATTACAGGGGAAAAAATCAAACCAGGCCTTGAAAGTGGGGGATAAATGCAAGGCTCGTATCATAGCGATAAGTTATAAAGACCTGCATAATCCTAAGATAGGTCTGACGATGCGTCAGGAAGGATTAGGTAAAGTTGAATCTATGGAAAACAAAAAGAAAGATGAGGTTCCTGCAGAGGAATAGTACGAGAAAATTATCAAATCAAATGAAAACTAACAATTTAAGATTAATGGGGGTAAGTTTGACACAATTGGTGACTTTAGTCGCCCCGCCTTTCAAATGCATAAAAACGAACAGCGATTCGTTTTTAGCACTGAAAACAAGTCGTTGCTTGTTTTTCATGTGGCGTGACATTTGTGATTCAAACTTTTAGAAGTTTGTGGCAAAGAAAAAAGCATGTAAGAAATGCAAATTATTTGTTGAAGGCGACACCTGTCCGGGATGCGGTTCAGGAAGTTTCACAAATACTTGGCAGGGCAGGTTATACATAACTGACGTAAATTCAGAGATCGCCCAAAAGTTGGATGTAAAAGTTAAAGGAGAATATGCTATCAAAATAAGATAAAAATGGAATTAAAAATTATCGAGAAAAAAGAAAATACCTTGTTGGGAAGAACTGAAGTTCTTGGTTCTTTATCATTTGAGGGCGCTACTCCCAGCAACCTGCAGCTTGTTGAATCTTTAGCTAAAGAGTTCAAGACTGATGCGTCTAGGGTTGTAATGAAACATATCAATACCAAGTTCAGTTTACAGAAAGCTGACTTCACAGGATTTGTTTATGATGATGCTTCTTCGAAGTCTAAAGCTGAAAGACTTACCAAACACATCAAGAAAAAGATGGAAGAAGCAAGGAAGAAAGCTGAAGAAGAAAGAAAAGCTAAGGAAGAAGAGAAAGCTGCTGAGGAAGCTAAGAAAGCTGAGGAAGCAGCTAAGGCTGCTGCAGAGAAAGCTGCTGCTGAGGAAAAGAAAGAAGAAACTCACCATGCAGAAGAGTCTGCTGAAGGAGAGAAGAAAGGGGAAACTCCTTCTGAAGAGGAAGATAAAGAATAAAAATGGCTAAAGGACAACAAAAAGGTAAAGACAAGAAAGACAAGAGCAGTCAAAAAGGTAAAAAGAAACCTACTCAATTATGGACGTTATATGAAGTTCAGGGTGACAAATTAATCCGTAAAAATCCTTTTTCACCAAAATCTCCCGGCGATTTCATGGCTAAGCATAAAGGAAGATTAGTCTGCGGGAAAACTGGGTATACTGAATATTCTCAGGAAAAGTAAACTGGGCCATTTTAACTATAATTTTTTTTATTGGTATATCAGGGATGTCCTTCGTTCTGATAAGCAGATTTAATAAGACTTTCATTTTCTTATTTTTTTATGGAAATTGATCTTAAGGATTGTAGCACCGTGCTGCAATTTCTGGATAAGATTGCAGGGGTTCTTAAGGTTTCAAATTATTTCTCTTTCAATCTGGAAAGATTATCGGGGCTGTTATCATCTTTAGATAAAAATGGCTTCAAATTTCCTCTCACTTTAAAATTCTCAAACATTGATGGTTATAGGAATAAATGTCCCCGCGGATGGGAGATTTTTGTAGTGTCATTAGAAAATGCAAGGAAGGAATATCAAAAAAGAGGTTTAAAATTTGATTATGAGTTTAGCGAAGAAGAAAATTAATAAACTTCCAGCTTTCTAATCTTAAAAATGTTTGATAAGCTTAAACAGGAATATTCTAATTGTAATAGGTGCAAAAAACTCTGTAAATCCAGAACTCAAGTTGTCTTCGGTTCCGGCAATCCAAATGCAGAGGTCCTTTTCATCGGCGAGGCTCCTGGAGCGAATGAAGATAAACAAGGCATCCCTTTCTGCGGGATGTCTGGTAAAGTTCTAAGTGAACTGCTTTCTTCTATAAACCTTTCAAGGGAAGATATCTTCATAACAAACACTATCCTGTGCCGGCCGGAAAATAATAGAAATCCTGCTAAAGAAGAAGTCGCAAACTGTAAAGAACGCTTAGATAGATTGATCCAGATCATGGATCCAAAAGTGATTGTTACCATCGGCAATTTTGCTACTGAAAGAATTTTAGGAAAAACAGGAATCAAGTCTTTGAAAGGCAGGGTTTTCTCCTATCTTGATAAAAAAGTCGTTCCAGTTATCCATCCTGCGTCATATCTTTATTCAGGAAGAAATCCAGTAATGTTTGCAGAGATGAAAGGAGATTTTGAAGTTATCAGAGATATGTTGGGAAACCAAAATCAGCAGAAGACTCTTGCGGAATTTTAGGGGCAGTTTTGGCTATTAAAATCTTGGTTTCATCATATAATTTTCCTTTTTCTAAATGTACGCAATAATATTGTAGAACTAAACCATCTGAACTAAGAGCATGCAGATCTTCATGGTTAAGACCTATTAAACCAGTCTTTCTCATTTCTAATATTTTTCTCACCTGTCTTGAGAAATTGTTGTCTTTTCCGGTAATGTTTATTCCAGCATACAATGCTCCTAAACCTTCTTTCAGCTCATCCAGGACTTCAGCGAACTCCCTTCCGACGGTTATGAAGTCTCTGCCAGTGTAAAGCAAGACTTCACCGACATAGTTTTGTATCAGAACATCAGCTAGATTAAAATCTTTCAAGGAAAGTCCTGGAAAATCCCCTCTCCCTCTATAAGGATGCATGAATCATAAAAATAATGTTTTTTTATAAAAATCTTTGTTAGAAATAAAAAAAAATAAAGAAGACTAATAACCAGAAACTTCCGGCGTAGCAGTCTGCAATTCTGAAGTTGTCGTCTTCATGATCAGGGACAGGACTTCGTAAGGATCCATGTTGGCAGCAGGTCTCCTGTCTTCCAGATATCCCCTGCCCTCCTTATGGACATGGAGGGGAATCCTGATGCTTGCTCCTCTGTCACTTACTCCTGACCTGAATGTGTTGATGTCGCAGGTTTCGTGTTTGCCGGTCAATCTTTTATGGTTATCATGTCCGTAAGCTTTGATATGTTCTTCATGGTTTGCTTTAAGCTTATCTATAAAGACGTTAAAATCAGCATAACCCTCTCTCATGGATTTGGTAGAAAAGTTAGTATGCGCTCCTGCCCCGTTCCAGTCTCCTTCTTTTGGTTTTGGAACAAGGGTAACAACAACTCCATGTTTCTCAGCGATCCTGTCCATCAAATATCTTGCTGCTATTAGGTGGTCTGCAACCATCAATGGGCTTCCATGCCCTACCTGGTACTCCCATTGTCCAGGCATCACTTCAGCGTTAATCCCATGCACCATCAAACCTGCATCTAAACATGCCTGAAGATGCTCTTCTACAATTTCACGGCCAAAAGCCTTGTCAGCCCCTGCGCCGCAATAATATTTGCCTTGCGCTTCAGGTTCACAGTTTTCAGGAAAGCCTAGAGGTCTGCCGTCTTTAAAGAAGGTGTATTCCTGCTCTATGCCGAACTGATATTCCTTGTCATGATGCTTTTGATGCATCTCTCTTAATCTTACTCTTTTATTTGTCTGATGGGGAATATCGTCTGGAAGAAAGACTTCACTAAGAACTAAAATATGTTTTCTCTCTCCTTCAGCATTCCTTAATGGGTCGTAGCACCAGAAAACCGGTTTAAGGATGCAGTCTGAACTATGCCCTTCCGCCTGATTGGTACTGCTTCCGTCAAATCCCCATTCCGGCGGATCTATCTCGGATAAGGAAGTTCCTTCTGGAATTTCAAGAATTTTTGTTTTGCTTCTTACGTGTGCTGACGGCTGAGTACCGTCTAACCATAGATATTCTGCTTTTATTTTCATATTTTTCCCTCCTTTTTGGAACATTTGTCATATTGGATTTTTTAGATTGTATATTATATTTATTATAAGAAACTATGGCATTTGTTTAATAAAAAGAAAAAGTTTATATTTTTGTAACATTTTAAACCAAAAAAACAATCTAAATTATACATTTGTTTAACATGATTAAGCCAAAAGACCAAAGGATTCTCAACATTCTTCTAGATAATTCCCGCTTATCTTTTAGAGAGATTGCTAAGAAAGCTAAAGTTTCAGTTGTCACCGTTATTAATAGGGTTAAAGAGATGGAGAAAGAGAAGGTAATAAGGTATTATAGCGCAGTGTTAGATTACGAAGCTCTTGGATATGACGTCCAAGCTATCATTGAGCTAAGGATAGAGAAAGGTAAATTATTTGAAGTTGAGAAGAAGATTGCTGCAGATCCAAACGTCTTTGCTGTTTATGATACAACGGGAGATTTTGATGCCTTAGTAATTGCAAAATTCAGAAGCAGGAAAAGTTTAGATAATTTTCTTAAAAAGATCCAAAAATATGATTTTGTTCAAAGAACTGAGACAAAACTAATCCTTAACACGATCAAAGAGAAATATATCAAGGTCGATTAAAAAGACAATGTCAATTATTCATGACGTTTTTGCTGATAGAAAGGGATAAACCATCCGTCCTGTACTTCTACCAGAAGGCGGTCTATATTATCTCTCGGATATTTTCCTTCTTTTTCTACTACCATTATCTGGTTTCCCTCTTTTAAGCTTCTAACTAAATATCTGTCAACTTCTGGATCCTCGAATAAAAACCCTACTTCTCGACTAGATCCATCCCTACTTAAATACAGTTTAATGTCATGTACTATTCTTGTGGTGAATATATTCGTCTAGTTATCTGGCTGCGCATATTGCGTGAACGGGAATTGGAATGTTTCCATGCCTTCTAATGTGTGTTCCATCACATATCTTTTGGAAGTAGGATTATTTAAATATCTTTCTCAATGAGACACCGTAACTTTATCGGTAGGTATTGCGTAATCGCCGATAGGTTAATAGTGTCCTCAAAAATATGCATATTTCAAACAGGACGGCATAGTAAGAGCCCTAGACAAAACTCTTATAAATAATCTGTTTTTTACAGCAAAAAATGGCAATTGAACAAGATCAACACTATGTAGTAATATATGACCAGGGTGACTGTCAGAAGCAGTTTATCCTTGTCAGAGAAGATGGCAGCAAGGTTAATTCTGGACATACTCTAGAGGGAATAATGTCTGTCTCAAAAGAATGTTATGGTCTGGATGAATCTGGGGTAAGTACTGATGTTCCAGATGATGTCATGGAACGTGTTCGCGCGTCTAACACTCCCGGCAGACATATTTATACCTTAAGCGAGCACGAGAATATGCTTCCTTTTTTAGGTCAAAAATTACAGAAATATTTATAAAACAGTATTAACAATCGTTAATAGGTTAGGTTTCGAACCTAATTTTTTTAGCATAAAATGATAACTAAAGACATGACTATCGGCGAAATGGTACAGAAATATCCTTCAGCAGCTGAAGTTCTGATGAATGAAGGGGTGCATTGTGTCGGCTGCGGCGCTGCTTACTTTGAAACTATTGAACAGGGACTTGCCGGGCATGGCAGAACTGATACAGAGATCGAAGCGGTCGTCAAAAAGCTGAATGATTCCATCCCAAAAGAGTCAGGTGATGAAAATCTGGTCATAACTGAAAATGCTGCCAAGAAAGCTAAAGAATTGCTCGATAAAAGAGGTAATGGTGAATCTCTAAGGGTTGAAGTTACGGCTGGCGGGTGCGCCGGCAATGAATATAATTTTTCTTTTGAAATTGAAAAGAAAGATGATGACCACCTGATAGAAATTGATGGTGTCAAATTTCTGATTGACAGTAAAAGTAAAGATATGCTTAAAGGTTCAAAAATTGATTATGTTGATTCTTTAACGGGAGCAGGGTTCAAGATATCTAATCCAAATGCTAAGAAAACCTGCGGATGCGGGCAGAGTTTTAATTAATTATCTTCTCACTTCATTTCTCACGGGTAGAGGTTTTAGTGGTTTCTGATAGACTAACTCTATGAAAGACTTTTTTTCTAACAATTTAGGATCACTATCTTTTAGATACATGGATGAGGATGTTCCCAGCAATGCATACCCTAAAGATATATTCTCCAAAGCACTGGCTAACCATTCATTTTCTTTGGTAGCAGCTAACATCATCATGTCAAAGATCCCTTTCAGCAGCAATGTTCCTCCGGAAACGAATAGCGGCAGCCTGGTATAATCAGCGATAGTTTTCGCTGCCTGTAAATGTTTTGGCATTCTTGTTACTGCTCCATCAGTTTCTTCCCGTTTATATTTGTACTCTGCAATATTGCGGGCAAATTCCGAACTTTGTAGTGTTAAAATAGGTAAACCTGCATAATTTCCTAATAATGTTAAATAGAAAACATTTGCACAAAAAGCAGCTAGGTTGCATATCTGAGCCAAGGAATATTTACTTCTCCCTTTAGCTTCCCATTCTTCTGCCTTTTCGGTGTAATGATGAAGAACTTTTTGATCTATCTTTCTAATAGGTTTAAGAATTTCCTCTAAAGTCATATCTAGTTTAAAGATGACTTTTAGATATATAATTGGCGCTTATAAAGTATATAGATGAAAGAAACTTTTCTACTAGTACAAACAACAGGCACAATCCTTTTTGTGAGTGATACTGCCCAGAGTCCGTTGCTTTCTCCTTAACGAGAACGTTAGGCTCGGTCGCGATTATCAGAAATATTCTGCGACAGGACTCGCAGTATCACTCACTTTTTGGACTGTGCCAAACAACATAAAAATATATAAAACAACTCTTCTTTTCACTTTTCTATGAAAGCTAATCAGCTAAGAGATAAATACTTGAAATTTTTTGAAAGCAAAGGTCACGTTATCATCCCTTCTGCTTCTTTGATCCCTAAGGATGATGCTTCTGTTCTATTTAATACTGCAGGAATGCAGCCTTTAGTTCCTTATCTATCTGGTCAGAAACATCCGCAGGGTAAAAGACTAACTAATTTACAGAAATGTCTTAGGACTGTTGATTTTGAGAATATTGGTGATAATACACATCATACTTTTTTCCAGATGCTAGGCAACTGGTCATTGGGAGATTATTTTAAGGAAGAAGCCATCAGGTGGAGTTTTGAATTTCTTACCGGTAAGGAATGGCTGAACCTGCCTTTGAAAATGTTAGCATTCACTGTCTATCAAGGTGATAAAGATATTCCTATGGATAAAGAATCATCCGAATTATGGAAATCTCTGGGCGTTGCAAAAGAACGGATAGCTTTCCTGGGAGAAGACAATTTTTGGATTGCAGGATCTACAGGACCTTGCGGTCCTTCCACGGAGATGTTTTATTGGACTGGTGAAGGTGATGCTCCCAAAAAGTTTGATCCTGAAGATGAAAAATGGGTTGAAATATGGAACGATGTCTTCATGCAGTTCCATAAAAATGAAGATGGTTCTTTAAGTTCATTAAAACAAAAAAACGTTGATACCGGCATGGGTTTTGAGAGAACATTAGCTGTTCTGAACGGTAAAAAGAGCGCTTATGAAACTGATCTGTTCCTTCCAGTGATTAAAAAGATTGAAGATCTTAGCGGTAAAAAATATTCTGATCATCAGAAAGAGATGAGAATTATCGCAGACCATCTCAGGGCTTCGGTGTTCATTCTTGGTGATGATAATGGTATCATGCCTTCAAATTTAGACAGGGGCTATGTACTAAGAAGGCTTATCAGGAGAACGGTAAGGTTTGCTAAGCAGTTAGGTGTCCATGATAATTCACTGCCTGAACTGGCAGAATTGATTATCAAGGATTACGGAGATTATTATACAGAACTCAAAAAGAACAAAAAAAGAGTTCTTGATGAACTTAAGAAGGAAGAAGAAAAATTTGAAAGAACTATTGAGAAAGGCTTGAAGGAGTTTGAAAAGATGTCTTCCAGAAACATAACTGGAGAACAAGCTTTCCTTCTGTTCCAAAGTTATGGTTTCCCATTAGAGATGACAGAAGAGTTAGCAGATGAAAAAAAAATAAAGGTTGACGTGGAAGGTTTTCTGACAGAATTCGAAAAACATCAGAGATTGTCCCAGCAAGGAGCTGGGAAGAAGTTTAAAGGCGGTTTAGCTGATTTGTCTCCAGAGACTACTAAACTCCACACAGCTACACATCTTCTGAATGAGGCGCTAAGGAAAGTTGTTGATCCAGAGATGAAACAGAGAGGCAGCAACATCACACCAGAAAGGTTAAGGTTCGATTTCAGCTTTGACAGGAAATTAACGGATGAAGAGATTAAGAAGGTAGAGGAAGAAGTTAACAGGGTGATTAAATCAGGGTTAAAAGTTGAAAGGAAAGAGATGAGGAAAGAGGAAGCTCTGAAGCTGGGAGCGCAGATGGAATTTGGCCAGAAATATCCAGATAAGGTTTCGGTATATTTTGTAGGTGATTATTCCAAAGAGTTCTGCGGAGGCCCGCATGTTAAAAACACTAAGGAGATCGGCCATTTTAAGATCATCAAGGAGCAAAGTTCTTCTGCTGGTGTCAGAAGGATCAAAGCTGTCGTAAGTGATGAGCCAAGAAGTTGAAAATGGATCTTACTGAAATTATTGATAACATTTTTCATTTGAATTTTCCAACACAGTTTCAGTTGGCATCAACATTTCTACGCTTCCAGGAACATTATGAGTCTCCGGAATTTAGGGGGAAAATTTTCACATTAGACGAATTTAAGAGGTGGTACACAGCTAATTCAGAGAAGGGGAAAGAAACAGGAAATTTCACTTATTATGAAGACTGGACTGGGTTTAACGTGCCTTCGTACACGCTTGAACCATTTTATGATGAAAGTTTCAATCCTCTTTCAGATCAGGAAAAAATGTTTCTAGACTTATTTGCTAACAGAAAATGCGCAAAATTCTATGTTATAGGAACTTTTGGTGGTGGAATGGAAGCTCTTGGTCATGAAATAGCGCATGGGTTATTTTATACTAACAAAGACTATAGGGAACAAGTTTTACATATACTCGGCAAAATTAATTCTGACGAAATAAAAATAATCCATTCTTATCTTTTAAAAATAGGATATTGTGAAGAAGTCTTAGATGATGAAACGCAAGCATATCTTGTTGATGATATAGGATGGTTTAAAGAAAATGGTGTTGAAGGGGAGAGTTTTATAAAAATACACGATCAGTTGAGAGAAGTATTTGATAAATATATTGCGGGGAGCAAGATAACTTCCTTTACCCAATAACCATATCAGATAACTCTCCCGGCAATTCTCCAGTTCTAATTCCCACGTTTCTTAATAAGTCAAATCTGATCCTGTATAGAAAATATTTTTCCCATTGGAAATGGTAGGTTCCATCTCCGCGTTGAGATTTCTTTTTAGCCATTTTAACAACAGGTTGAGCAGTTCTTTTCTGGAATTCTTCCCATGAATTTACTTTTTGATATTCATGCATCAATCTATAGAACATTGTTTTTTCATCTGCGGTCCAGGTAACATCGTTAAATACTTCTCCTACACCATTCCTGTATCTCATGAGTTTCAATAATTTAAGGAAGGTTTATAATGATTTCCAACAAAAACAATTAAAACGCGGAGTATTCCACCATTCTCCACAGTGAAACAAAGATTTCACTGGGACGCCAATGAAGTCGTTGCTTCATTGAGCGTAATGAATGGTGGTTTGCAAGCAAACCACATATCTATTTTGACACGTAAAAAATAAAATTTACACCTACAATTTAACATGAAACCATCATATACATTTCTGGACCATACTGCAGATGTATTGTTTCAGGCAGAAGCCGGAACATTAAATGAACTATTCCAGCAGTGCGCATTGGCGTTGGAGGAAACTCAGGTAGATCTTTCTAAGGTAGAACATAAAGAAAGTATCACTATCAAAGTTGAACATAAAAGTGTTGAAGGTCTTTTGTTTGACTTCTTAGACGATCTTGTTTTCTATAAAGATGCTGATTTACTTATTTTCTCTAAATTTGATGTTTATGTGGAAGAAAAGGAAGGAAAATATTTTTTGACCTGCCAGGCTTATGGCGAGACTCTTGACCATCAGAAACATGATCCCAAAGTTGACGTGAAAGCTATCACTATGCACCTATTTGAAGTTAAGAAAACTGTTGAAGGATGGAAAGCGCAAGTACTTATTGATATTTAAATACGTCCTAATTCTATCCAAACAAAAATCTTTTTATATCTATGATTCTTACTATCCATAAAAAGGTGTAATCATGAAACTTAATGTGGTTGTTCTATACGGATCAGTTAGAGAAGGAAGGCAGGGAATAAAAGCAGCTAGATTTATCGTCAATAAACTTAAAGAGAGAAAACATAACGTGACTTTTATAGATCCTCTTGAAGTTAAACTTCCACTTCTTAAGAAAAGATATAAGGATTATCCTAAAGGTAAAGCTCCTGAGAAATTAGATCGGTTAGCTAAACTTTACAGGAAAGCAGATGCGTTTGTTGTCGTTAGCGCAGAATATAACCATAGCATCCCTCCCGCATTATCAAATCTCATCGATCATTTTCTGGAAGAATACTTTTTCAAGCCTTCTTTAATCGTGTGTTATTCTGCTGGTTCTTTTGGCGGCGTACGCGCATCTATGCAGTTAAGGTCGATGCTGGCTGAGGTAGGCATGTCTTCAGTTAAGTCAATATTTGCGGTTCCAAATGTGCAGGATGCATTTGACAAGAAAGGCAGCCCAAAAGATTTTAAATCTAATGAACGGGTCAAGAAACCTTTGGATGAACTGGAGTGGTATGCTGAAGCATTGAAAGAGCAGAGGAAGAAAGGAACTCCTTATTGAAAATGGAAACTATCATTGACGAAAGTAAATTGGAATATTGGTGTAGGGAGCTGCCGGAATCTGCCGAATTCATGAGAAATTTTTTCTTAACTTGTGGAAAATTTAGTTATTATACGAATCGGTTAAACTACAAGTGCGACATAGCATCGTACTCATCAACTGAAAATTGGAGTCCAGAGTCTTTAATAAAAGCCTTTTATGAGATTGCTTCCAAAGAATGACAGAGACACTATTTTCATTATCAGAACAGATCAGGAGATGTACTGCCTGTCCTTTGTACAAGAAAAGCACTCTTGCCGTTCCAGGTGAAGGGCCTAAGAATGCAAAAATAATGGTTGTTGGTGAAGCTCCAGGAGAGGAAGAAGACAGGACTGGGAAAACTTTTATGGGCAAAGCAGGAAAATTTCTAGACAAGATGCTTGAGATTGCTGATATTAAGCGGAACGATGTTTTCATCACAAATGCTGTCAAACATCGTCCTTATGAGAACAGGAATCCAAAAGTAGGTGAACTGAAAACGTGCAAAGAGTTGTGGTTGGATCAACAGATTGAAATAATCAAGCCAGAACTTATTATTGTCCTTGGAAGGATTGCTTTGAAATCATTGTTGAACGAAACAGATGTTAAGTATTTGCATGGCAAAGTCATTGGCAGGAACAAACAAAAATATTTTGTCACTTACCATCCTTCAGCCGCTTTAAGGTTTCCTAAGATAAGGGCGGAGATGGAGAAAGATTTTAAGAAGTTAAAGAAATTTGTTTGATCATACTAAGTATTCTAATCCTTTTTTGTTTTCATAAGCGTTATTGAGAGATGAACCTGAATAGGGCAAACTTGTATGAGGGCTTTTATATCCTAAAGATTGGCCAGGAGATGAATATGCTTTAGTTGGTGAAGGAAGAATAGTATAAGGCTGCACTCCCAACTGCGATGCTATGTCTGAATTTCCTCCTGAACTATAAATATTAACTCCGGATCTGGAATCATTTTTTCTTGCCGTATCGTATCTTAGCAAGGAAGCTATAGTTCCCTCTACACCACCTATCTGGCCTCTTGCTCTTCTCGTCAGATATAAGTCATCTATTTTTGGATGTGGTGCACCTATACTTTCAACAATCTTTTTGGGAGCTGCAAAATGTAAAGCTCTCAGGTAAGCAGCATCATGCAATCCATCCCTCCCCCCATTGAAGTTTATTTTTTCCATTTTTGATCCGCAATATATCTAATTTTAGTTCATAATTGAGTTTCACTATAAATATTTTTCTCAGAAAAGCGGGACGAAAAAGTCATAAAGAAAAAATAGCGGGAGGAGGATTTGAACCTCCGATCTCCGGGTTATGAGCCCGGCGGGTACTCCTAGCTTCCCTATCCCGCTGTGCTTATTTAAAATTCTGGCTCTTTTAAAAACATTTGCTTTTTTGGTATGTGCATAGCTCGTTCGTCTGCTCGTGTTTATGTAAATCGCAGCCGAGCACCTTTTACTGTCTCACGAATACAATTTGACTCGCTAAAAGGGACAACGATCCCTTTGGCGCACAAATGGGATAGTTTTCCCATTCAGTGCACTGGCCAATTGGTGCTATGCACTTACTTTTTTGTTTCTGATGATAAAGTTTTTAAATAAAATAGGAAATAAAATATAGATGATTGAATACAGGCTTCAATATTTTGACAGGAGAAGAAACGTTCTTGCAATAAACTGGGCACATAATAGAGATGACTACGTTTCTGGAGATTTTTATGTAAGGGCAATCAGGACATCAACTGATGTTGACAAACATAACAAAGATAATCATCAAAGGCAGTTATATACCATTCCAATGTCCCTTGACAGGACTAGAACTTTTATTGATAGATTTGGTAGAGATCTCTGCGGGGAAGTTCATGATTGCAAGGGCTTAGTTCTTGAAGATTTTGTTAAAGGTGTAGATGAAAGCAGGTGGGTAAATTTTGATAATCCTGTTCAGATAAGAAATATGTCCTAATTAATCCGCAAAAAACTTTATAAACATCTTTCATTTCTTCCTCTATTATGAAAAAGGGGATTGAGCATAGAAGCAGGGTTAGGTCTATTCTGTTAACTGTTGCGGCAGTCTTCTTTGTAATCTTTGTAATTTTCCCTCTAACATTCTCAGCTTTTGATGGTTCGAAAACAGGCAACGTTGCTAAAATTCCTATTGAAGGAGCGATTACAGGCGGAGCAATAAGCAGTCTGGGTTCAGCAACCGTCTCTTCTAAAGACATCGTAAGATTTATTCAGGAAGCTGATGAAAATTCTCGAGTTAAGATTATTCTTTTAGAGATTAATTCACCTGGCGGTTCTGCGGTAGCTTCAGATGAAATTGCTGCTGCGGTAAAGAAAGCAAAGAAACCAGTTGTTGCCTTGATACGTGAAGCAGGCGCATCCGGCGGGTATTGGATTGCCTCTGCAGCTGATCACATAATTGCCAACAGGATGTCTATCACGGGAAGTATTGGCGTTATTTCTTCCTACTTGGAATTCAGTGGATTGATGGAAGAATATGGTGTTGGTTACGAAAGGTTGGTTGCTGGAGATAATAAGGATATAGGTGTTCCTCTCAGGAAGTTGGAAGATAAAGAACGTGCAGTCTTACAAGGCAAATTAGACAAGATCCATGATTTTTTCATCCAAGGAGTTGCAGAGAACAGAGATATGAAAATTTCAGAGATTCAAAAAGTTGCTACTGGTGAATTCTATTTAGGAGTGGAAGCATTAGAACTTGGGTTAATAGATCAGTTAGGCGATACTGATACTGCCGAGGAGTACATGAAACAAAATTATGGTCTTGAAAAGGTTGAGTATGTAGTTTACCAGAGAAAAACAGGATTATTTGATATATTTGGCGGGGTTGTATCTGGGATGTTTTTTTCCATGGGTGAAGGGATAGCTTCGGTTTTTGTAAGAAATAACAATCTCATATTGACATAGTATAAATAATTTAGCTATAAATAGTTTAATAATCAGAGGTGAGGATGGGGAACATAGTTGTGTTAAAAGAACCATTATAAGATGAAGTTAAATGCAAAAGCAGTTCTACTTTTTTTGATACTAGTTTCTGGTATTACTTATTCTTTCTTAGGTGGAGGAATCCTTGGCGCAGTCGTAGGTTCAGGTCAGGAAGCCGATGTAGATGATGAAGTTCTGGAAGTTCTTGAAGATCAGGAAGAAGTTTCTGTAATAGTTGTACTTAAAGATGAACCGACAAAAGATTCTGAAGAAAAGAAAGAGATGATAAAAAAAGTTCAGGATGATGTCCTGAATAACTTAGAAGAAAAAGATTCCAACCGGACAAAGACAGGATTAAAAAAAGTTGTAAGTGGTATTCTTAATCAAGATGAGCATGACATTGAACTCAATCACAAATTCTCTGCCATAAATGGTTTCAGCGGTGAAGTTACCAAAAAAGGATTGAATAAATTAAAAAAGGATCCCAATGTTGAGAAGGTTTATTTTAATAAGATCTTCCATCTCGCTCTTGACGAGAGTGTGCCACGCATAGATGCTGATGACGTCTGGAACATTGAAGTTGGTGGGGAGAAGATTACAGGAAAAGGAGAAACCGTGTGTGTGATTGATACTGGTATTGACTATACCCATACTGCTTTTGGCGGATGCAGTACTCCTTCTTTCTTGGCTGGCAATTGCTCTAAGGTTTTAGGCGGTTATGACTTTGTGAATGATGATGAAGATCCTATGGATGATAATGGTCACGGAACTCATGTTGCCGGCATCGCTGCAGGTAACCACAGTGTTTATACTGGTGTAGCAAAAGATGCAGGAATAGTTTCCATAAAAGTTTGCGGGTCAAATGGAGCTTGTGAAGCTGCAGATTTAATTGCGGGAATTGAATGGTGCGCTAATAATGCCAGTAAATACAACATCTCGGTAATAAGCATGAGTCTGGGTGACGGTTCAAAAAATAACGTTTATTGCAACAATGACCCTATTGCCCCTTCAATAAATTCTGCTGTAGAAGAAGGTTTAAGTGTTGTAATCGCTGCGGGTAATAATGGTTATACTGATGGAATATCTTCTCCTGCATGTGTGCAAAATGCTACTCCTGCAGGGGCGGTCAACTCCGGCGATAACGTTGTATATAACCGTGGTGAGCTTCTTGATTTGCTTGCTCCAGGAACGTCCATCACGGCTCCTTACAATAATGGCGGAACAAAAACTTTATCTGGAACTTCAATGTCGGCTCCGCATGTTGCAGGTTCATTTGCATTGTTCAGGCAACATTGGAGGTTAGCATCTGATCAAATACCTACTCCTCAACAAATTGAAGATAAATTCAGAATTACGGGCGTGATAATTGATGATGCTTCCAACTCTGGAAGAAATTATTCCTTGATTAATGTCTATGCTGCTTTGCAGCCTTTCATAAATTTTACAACAACTAGCATATCTGACGGCTCTTTAATAAATGTTGGAAATGTATTAGTTAACATAACTTCTGATGTCGTTTTATCAATTGCATTTCTTGAATTTAGTTACAGCAACGGTAGTGTTTTTAATTTTACTATGCAGCAATCGACTTCAACAAATTACTATTATAATCTCTACAACCTTTCCTATGGGCAGCATACATACAAAGTTTATGGTGGTGATCCAGCCAACCTTTTTGGTGTGAGTGCGAAAAGAACAATAACCATAGACACTTCCAACCCTTCGGTTAATATTACAACTCCAGCAAACAACACAAAATTAAATCACCAATTACAACCTTTCAACGTAACAATCTATGAGTCCAACATAGATTCAGTAATCTTCAGTTTTGACAATTCTTCCGGAAATGATTTCAATCTGACTCCAACAAATAATAGCGGCAACTGGAACCTTGATCTTGATATTTCATCTCTTGCAAATGGAAATCATGTGATGAAAGTCATAGCAGCAGATTTAGCAGGTAATATTAATGACTCTCAACAAGTTCATTTTACTATTGATCATACCGCTCCAGATGTTGAATTTCTTTCCCCGCAAGACGGAAGCAATTACACTATCTCTTCAGGTAACCGTGTTTTCAACGTCAGCGTCAATGATAGTTCGCCGATAAGTTCAGTTCAGTTTCTTTTTGACAATTCTACTGGGAAAGATTTCAACGTTACTGCTGTCAAATCTAACTCTTCCAGCACTTGGTCTGCTAGTTATAATGTCTCCTCACTTATGGATGGTTTACATTCCGTAACAGTTAGAGCAGAAGATGAAAATGGCAACGTCAATAATAGCGTTTCAGTAGTATTTACCGTCGATAATACTGTTCCGTTGGTAACTTTAATTTCTCCTTCGTCTGGAAGTGTGTTTAATTCAGCTTCAGGCAGCCAGATTTTCAACGCAAGTATCAACGACACTCTTTCATCAGTAAGCTCACTTTTATTTCTTTTTGACAATTCTACTGGGAAAGATTTCAATGTTACTGCCGTAAAATCTAACTCTTCCAGCACTTGGTCTGCTAGTTATAATGTCTCATCGTTGATGGACGGCCTGCACGTTGTTACAATATCGGCAAGAGATTATCTAGGCAATACTAATAACAGCATCTCGCTGAATTTTACTGTTGATAAAACAAGTCCTTCAGTCACTCTATCCAGCCCGGATAATAATCTGGGTACTTCAAATAACACTATAACATTTAGCTGCTCTGTAGAGGATAATTCTGGGTTGTCTAGTATGACTTTATATGGAAACTGGAACGATTGGCATGCCAATGAAACACGTACTTTAACCGGCGCGAAAAATTCAACAGAATTTGTACAAATTATTCCTGATGGAAGCTACTTTTGGAATTGTTTAGCAACAGATACAGAATCTCATTCCAGTTTCTCTTCGCAGAATCGCACCATTCTGGTTGACAGCATCGAACCTCTAATCACTAATGTAAGTTTTATTTCTTTAACACAAAACAGCGCAGATGTCTCATGGCTTATCAACGAAGACTCAAACTATAGTATAAACTATGGAATCACACTTAATTTAGGTACCGCAGCTTCAAGTAATTCTTTCCATGATTCACACAGCCTATCTTTTAGCGGTTTAAGTTCTTCAACAACTTACTACCTTAACATTACTGCTTGTGATGCCCTTGGAAATTGCAACACTTCTGGTCCTTACAGTTTTACCACTGATGAAACTGTAAGTGAAGAAGACGGAAGTGATGAAAGCGATTCAGGAAGTAGTTCTTCTTCAGGTGGAAGCAGCGGCGGTGGAGGGGGAGGAAGTTCCGGTTCTTCTGGAACAAGTATTGCCTCAGAGATTGAAGAAAATTTAGAGCCGCAACCGCAACAAATAATTGAAGAAACTTCCCCTGAGCAGGAAGTAGAGGAAAATCAGGATGAACTTGAGCAAGAGTTGTCTGCTCCTGATGAAGCTGAAGAGGCTGTAGTTGCAGAACTGGAAAGAGGTTTTGGCAGCATGATTACTGGTTTATTCAGCGCGTTTATACCTTCAGATTCAAAAGCTGGCTGGTATGTAATCTCCTCCATCGTTGGTCTGGCTATATTAATTTCAGTCGTCTTATTACTAATACACAGACGTGGAAGAAAAGATGAGTTTGCTGATGATGAAGAGGAAGAGGCTGATATCAATTATAATGAAAGGCTGCCTTGATAGGCTCCACTCTATCTGTCTGTTGATTAGTTGACGCTGTCCTTCACCGCAACATTTATAAAAAGACCATATTCTTTGACCAACAGATGAAGAGAAGTTCAAGACGTTGGAAAAAGAAAGGTCAGATGCGCTGGAAGTGGCAGCGTAAGAAAATGAAGAAGGCCAAACGTAGAAGAAAGATTCAAGCTAGTTAGGTTTCTTAGTTATTATTATTATTATTATTATTATTATTATTTACGGGTAATGAAAATAAAACTGGAATAATTTTAAAGATAAAGAAAACATTTATGGTTTGTGCCTTAAGGAAGTTAAGAGACTAAAGAGGCTTCTTCCAAATGTTACTGCATAATGGTCACTCTATCTTAACTGATACAAACCATTTATATTGATTTAACCTATCTGGAATCTTGTAAATATCTCTTTTTGTTCCTTCTATCAGCATTGAGAAAATATAATTCTTGTTTTTCTTGTCTATCTCGATACTTTTGACTTTATGCTTCTTGCATCCTGTACTACCTGCCAATTCTTTCATCCTTATATTTCTATTAGCAACTATGACTACATTCTTTTGATAGGATCCAATACCATAAATCTTCAGAGCAGAATCCATGCCTATTATTATCCAGATTATAGTGTATAAGGATAATCCGATCAGATAGTTTCCTGTGCCGATTATCAGTCCTAGGATTGCAAAAGACCAGATACTTGCTGCTGTAGTGAAACCAAATATTTTGTCTGTAGTTTTTATCAATGCCCCAGCGCCTAGGAAGCCTATTCCTGTTATTATTCCAGAAAGCAAAGGAAGAGGGTTGGCAACGTCTAACACCACTGCTGTAATCGCCATCGAACAAGCGCCAGTAGATACGAAGGTGAAAGTTCCAAAACCTATCGGCTTATGAGAATATTGTCTTTCAAGTCCAAATATAGACGACAAGACAAAAGTAACTATCAATCTCATCAATATCGCGGCAGTTTCCATTACTTAATTATTGCAGAAGGTAGTATAAATAAATTATGTTGCTGGATGTAACATCAACATTGAGTTTTTTGTATTTTTAATTGTCGATAAGTGCACTCTGCCGCTTGCTGTGTGGTTTTTGATTTAACAAACTGATTTAAATGAAATATAGCTGTTCTGGTTTATCTTTATTTAAAGGGGCTTAGTTGCAAGTTCCATCAACAACACCTCACAAGCATATTATGGGTAAAACATTTCGCATAGAAATGTCTGGCTTGTTGCCAGACGGTAAGACCGCGCAATGTTTCTCCCATTCCTCTTTTAAGCATACTATTCGCCGTTTCGGTCAAAGTTCTCCTTCTGTAGCTTCTTCCTGGCCATTTCCGACGTAAAACCTTGCGTCGCGACCCTTTTGTGCGATGGATTGGGATGTTTTTGTGGCGCAGAGGAGCAACTCCTTTCCCTCCAGCTTGTTGAACAAGCTGGTGGAATCGTTCTTCTGCATCAAACTCGGTATCCGCCACGACAGTCTTTCCTCTCACCCATTCATTCATCAAATGCGGCACGTCATCCAGACCACTTCGATGTGAATATTTGTAGATGATAGCGTCGAAAATGCGCAAACTTCTTGTCCCAGTCACTATTGTTGTTTTACGATTGGGTTCACGCTCAAGCTTCCTCTTTGTTCGCTTACAATAAGCCACACTTGGTCTACTTATTTGAAAATGTGTAGGATCAAGTGCTCCCACTTTATCTCTTCCGCCTTTCCCACTAAGCTGCGTAAGCTTACGCAACAAGCGTGGCGGAATGCGTCGCCACGCTCTCCATAGCGTCGTAAAGCAGGGAACTTTAGTTATTTCCATAACTACTGGAGGACAGGATTCAATAAGTCTTTTGAAGCGTCTATAACTTCTATCAGTCATACAAAAAAGCACATGAAGTGTAATCATAAAATGGACATTGTAGTGTTCATTTTTAGTTTTGCTCCAGTGCTTTGGTACGTCGTGACATTTAAGAAATCGCTGAGTTTTAACAACAACTTTATTAATATCAACATCATAACTCTTTTTCATAATAGGTCTCCCTACTACCCTCACTTTCGTTTTCCCAAAAACAAGCGAGGAGGGAGACTTTCTTATTAATTATGAATTAACTTGCAACTAAGCCTTTAAAGGGAAACATTTATAAACAAATCAAAATCCTGAGATAAAGCAAAATGTATGCTCAATTAATCTTGAGTATGAACGAGGTGATCCAAAGTAAAAATTTGGACGACAAACGACAATAAAAAATTCCTTTAAATAAAAGCTTAAAGACCAATAAGGATTGTTAAAAAATTCTAATTTCATCATGAATGCAGATAATTCCCGTTGATCCTGCGGGAGATTGCTGCTATAGGAGTTCGACTAAGCCATGCAAGTCAGAGGGTCTCTTCGGAGACACAGGCTGAATGCTCAGTAACACGTCAATAATCTGCCCTTGGGTCTGGGATAACCTCGGGAAACTGAGGCTAAAACCGGATGGGTAAAAGGTACTGGAATGTCCTTTTACTGAAAGGCAACGCCCAAGGATGAGTTGGCGGCTGATTAGGTTGTTGGTGGTGTAAAGGACTACCAAGCCTTTGATCAGTGCGGGCCGTGAGAGCGGGAGCCCGGAGAAGGGTACTTAGACACTGACCCTAGCCCTACGGGGTGCAGCAGGCGCGAAACCTTTACAATGTACGGAAGTGCGATAAGGGGACTCCTAGTGCTCATGCAATGCATGGGCTTTTGCCAACTGTAAATAGGTTGGCGAATAAGTGGTGGGTAAGACGGGTGCCAGCCGCCGCGGTAACACCTGCGCCACGAGTGGCAATCACGATTATTGGGCCTAAAGCGTTCGTAGCCGGATTGGTAAGTCTTGGGTGAAATCGTTGCGCTTAACAAAACGACGTGCTTGAGATACTGTCAGTCTAGGGACCGGGAGGTGTTAGGGGTATTTCCGAGGGAGCGGTAAAATGCTATAATCTCGGGAGGACCACCTGTGGCGAAGGCGCCTAACGAGAACGGGTCCGACGGTGAGGAACGAAAGCTAGGGGAGCAAACCGGATTAGATACAAATGGAGCACCATTTGTCAGTGCATGTCAGTACCATTTCGCATACGCTCAATGGTACATAATTCTATTTTGCTTGATAAAAAACTATGATAGAAAACATGTTTTTATGTGCTCTAATTTGCTAATTACCCGAGTAGTCCTAGCCGTAAACGCTGTGTACTAGATGTTGCATATTCTACATGGATGTGCAGTGTCGACACGAAGGTATTAAGTACACCGCCTGGGAAGTACGGTCGCAAGGCTGAAACTTAAAGGAATTGGCGGGAGAGCACCACAAGGGGTGCGGCGTGCGGTTTAATCTAACTTTACGCAGAGAATCTCACCAGCAGCGCCGGCAGGATGAAGGTCAGATTAAATGTCTTACCTAACGAGCCGAGAGGTAGTGCATGGCCGTCGTCAGCTCGTGCCGTAAGGTGTCCTCTTAAGTGAGGTAACGAGCGAGACCCATACTTATAATTGCCAGCGGGTTCTTTAGAATGACTGGGCACATTATGGGGACTGCCCTGGAAACAGGGAGGAAGGTGTGGGCAACGGTAGGTCTGTATGCTCCGAATCTGCTGGGCTACACGCGCGCAACAATGGCAAGGACAATAGGATGCGACACCGAAAGGTGAAGCTAACCCCCGAAACCTTGTCTTAGTTTAGATTGAGGACTGTAATTCGTCCTCATGACAACGGAATCCCTAGTAATCGGGCCTCATCACAGCCCGGTGAATATGTCCCTGCTCTTTGCACACACCGCCCGTCAAACCAACCGAGTTGGGTTTGGGTGAGATGTAGCTTTAAGTTACTTCGAATCCAGATTCGGTGAGGTGGGTTAAGTCGTCACAAGGTAGCCGTAGGGGAACCTACGGCTGGATCACCTCCTTTTTTTTTTCATATAATAAATTAAATATGGAACAAAAAAAAGTGACTCCTCGTTTAGTCCTTTGCGCTTGCGCAAATTTGGATGATAACCTTTTCTAAAGGTTATGGCGACGATCACCTCATTTTTTTCATATCATAAATATGAAGAAATAAAAAAATAAAACAAGTAAACTCAAAAATCCTGGGCCCGTAGCTCAGGGGGAGAGCGCCTGCCTTGCATTGTGCTTAAGCACATATAGAAAGCAGGAGGTCTCGGGTTCAAATCCCGACGGGTCCATTTTTCCGTAAAGGAAAAGATGTTCCTATTCTCCCTTGAGAATTGGGCAAATGATCTTCAAGATTAGTCGTCTTGGCGGTCTTGGTTAGATATGACTGCTCTTTATGGGCTTCACAAATCATATTAATGAACCATATGTAGATTCAACACATTTTAGGTTGTGATAATTTTAATTATCACTCCAAAGTAAGCTGTTAGATGGATGACTAGGTTCGAAACGCCGAAGAAGGACGTGACAAGCTACGATATGCCTTGGCGAGTTGAACGTAAACTTTGAACCAAGGATTTCCGAATGAGACTTCTCATTTCTAAACCTTTTTAGGTTGGGGAACGCAGGGAATTGAAGCGTCTTAGTACCTGTTGGAAAAGAAATCAATTGAGATGCCGTGAGTAAGAGCGACTGAAACCGGCGCAGTTCAAACTGAATCCGTTATAGTAATATGACGGAGATGTGGTGTGACAGACTTCCCTTTCAACCTTTTTTCTGATTTGAAGTTTCCTGGAACGGAACACGACAAAGGGTGATAGTCCCGTAAAAGTAAGAAAGAAGGTTTAGGAAGTATCTTGAGTACTGCTCCTTGGAAATGGAGCGGGAATCTGGGGGACATTAACCTCTAAAACTAAATACGTTTCGAATCCGATAGCAAACAAGTACCGTGAGGGAAAGTTGAAAAGAACCCTTGACAGGGAGTAAAAAGATTCTGAAATCTAACAGCGATAGTGAGTCAGTGCTCTTCGGAGTTCTGACGTGCGTTTTGAATAACGTGCCAGGGAGTGTATCTAAGTGGCAAGGATAACCTGTAGAAGGGAATCCTAAGCGAAAGCAAGACCCCGCAGTTTACGAGGGGGGAGGTATGAAAGTGCCTTAAGTCACTTGGATACTACCTGAAACCGGGCGATCTATTCCTGGGCAAGGTGAAGGGGGAGTAAAATCCCTTGGAGGCCTGCAGAGGTGCTACGTGCAAGTGTTCTTCTGACCTGGGAATAGGGGTGAAAAGCCAATCGAGCTCGGCTATAGCAGGTTCCTGCCGAAATTGACCTTAGTCAAGTCTTGGACGAGGTAGTTAAGGTTGTAGAGCTACGGATAGAAGATTTAGGCGGGGAAACCTGTCGGTTTTCTGTCCAACTCCAAATGCTTTAACGCTTTAGACTCCGGGAAACAGGGAATCTTGGGGTAAACTTGATTTCCGAGAGGGGAACAACCCAAACTATGGTTAAGGCCCCTAAGTGTCAGCTAAGTGATAAAGGGTAAACGGTGTTTGTGATCTTAGACAGCGAGGAGGTTGGCTTAGAAGCAGCCATCCTTTAAAAAGTGCGTAACAGCTTACTCGTTGAGGTCGTGAGCCCGGAAAATTGACGGGTCTAAGCTGACCGCCGATACCATAGACTATGTAAATAGGTGTAGGCAGGCGTTCTGTTAGGGTAGAAGCATTTTCGTAAGTGAATGTGGACCTGATAGAAATGAATATCCTGGTGGTAGTAGGATCTTAGCATGGTGAGAATCCATGTCATCGTAAGGGCAAGGGTTCCTTGGCAATGTTTGTCAGCCAAGGGTTAGTCGGTCCTAATCAATCTCTTATCTGAGTGATGAGAAAGGGAAAGTGGTTAATATTCCACTACTGTTTCAGTATGTGCGGCGACGCAAGTCTTGTTTCTGACGCTTTGGAATAAGCCAACATATCTTGTCTGATGTGTTAATAAGAATAAATCACGGGAGTATCATAATGATGAGAACGTGATTAAATCTTAGAATAGCAGGCCTATGGTCTGTTTGGCTGATTTCTTGAGCCCCTGAAAAGGGAACAGGAATAAATCTGGAGCAACCGTACCCAGAACCGGCACAGGTGCCCCTAGGTGAGAAGCCTAAGATGTGCAAGTTTAATCTAGTTTAGGGAATTCGGCAAATTAGTCCCGTACCTTCGGTATAAGGGATCCCTGCAATCGTATTCGCATGAGTGCGATTTCAGGGCGCAGTAACAAAGGTAGTCCGACTGTTTAACAAAAACTTAACCTTCTGCTACGCTGTAAAGCTTTGTATAGAAGGTGATATCTGCCCAGTGCCAGTACTTTAAGCTTCGTTTCAACGGGGTGAAGAGCTGGTAAACGGCGGGAGTAACTATAACTCTCTTAAGGTAGCGAAATGCCTTGCCGTTTGAATGACGGCCTGCATGAATGGTATAACGAGATTGCCACTGTCCCAAACTAGAGTCTTCCGAAAACTCCATCCTGGTGCAAAGGCCAGGGATTTCCAGTGGGAAGCGAAGACCCCGTGAAACTTTACTGTAGTCTGTCGCTGTGATGCGATTTTTGTTATATAGTGTAAGTGGGAGCTGTTTGAGGTCATCGACGTCAGTTAATGACTTAGGCGACAATGCAACACCACTTTTCAAAAATTGTGTCACTTACCTCTTATGAGGAACACCGATTGATGGACAGTTTGGCTGGGGTGGCACGCTGTCGAAAAAATATCGATAGCGCCCAATGGTAGACTCATCCGGTTTAGAAATCCGGAGTGGAGTGTAAGGGCATAAGTCTGCCTGATTGAATTTCAAACATGAAGATACTCAAACACGAAAGTGTGGCCTAACGAACTCCCGTGCCTTCTTAATGAGGGCCGGGAATGACCGAAAAGTTACTCCGGGGATAACTGAGTTGTCGCGCCTGAGAGTTCATATCGACGGCGCGGTTTGCTACTTCGATGTCGGCTCTTCCTATCCTGGCGGTGCAGAAGCTGCCAAGGGTGGGGGTGTTCACCCATTAAAAGGGATCGTGAGCTGGGTTCAGAACGCTGTGAGGCAGTTTGTTTGATATCTACTGGGAATGTTGGGTGTCTGAAAGGAAGGATCTCTTAGTACGAGAGGAACGGAGGTTCGTAGCCACTGGTCGACCGGTTATCTGATAAGGTACGCCGGGCAGCTACGCTATAAATGATAAGTGCTGAATGCATCTAAGCACGAAGCATACCTTGAAAATAGACACCTTAGGACATCGCAAGAACAGCGGTTTGATAGAAGCGGTGTGTAAGTACCAAGGCAACGAGGTATTCAGCATGCGCTTACTAACGTCCATACTTGTGTTGAATCTACATATGGTTTTCATTAACTCACATTAAAGTGAATTCATCCACTTTTTTTGTGTTTTATTTTTATTCTTTTTTCTCATTGTTTTTTAAGAAATAGCGATAGCTATGTTTCAGATGTCAAAATAATTTTTAATAATATGTTTAAAATCAAGATAGTGATAAACTACTTATTTTTGATATTCAATCAAGTTCACAAAATAGTATGAACACTCCACCACAAATAATATTAATTAGGGTTTTTAAATTGGTTTATGCCTCTTGATTATAGAAAGTTACATGTTTATGATTTAGCGCACAAACTTGTTCTGGAGATCTATAAAGTCACAGAAAATTTCCCTGAATCAGAGCAACGTAATCTAACTTCACAATTAAGACGTGCTGTGGTCTCAATTCCGCTTAACATTGCTGAAGGATCTTCACGCAGGAGCAAGAAAGAATTTCTCAACTTTTTAAACTATGGTTTTGGTTCTGGCAAGGAGATAGAAGTTATTCTATTGCTCTGTAAAGACTTAGGCTTCCTCACCTTGAACAATTATGATCAATTATCTAAACAGTTAGATCACCTTATGTCAAAATTATTTCTTTTTATTCGTAGTGTTGAAGGGAGAATTCCCGGGACTAAATTTCATTATATGAATAGTATTAAAAGACATGCTGGAAAGTAGTAGTTGCTTTGTAAAGCAAAATCTTTGTCATGATCTAAATATAATTTTATAGATTACAGCAGTTCATAAAATTCTTAACCCTATAGTGTCAACAAATCTTTAAATAATTTCTAAGAATCATTCTTTATAGCTCAGACCTTAGGACATAGCTAAGCCCCTGCGGCATATAGTGCTTCCCGAGAGAAGACAAAAAAATAAAGAGCTCCTCCTTCGGTTTGAGCGTTTTATTTTTTTTTGTGATATTTTTTTTAATCTAAAATTGTCAGAATATTTAAAGGCAAATAAATGTGGGATTATTCATTAGTAATTAAGTCGGTAAGGTCACGTCTAGAGCATAATCTACCTTCCATAAATAGGAATGCTAGTAGCGTATTAGCAGAATTTTCAACATCAGCAACAGGAATTTGAAAGGGTTTCTCTGTATAGTAACAATTACCAACTGCCACAAAAGGAACTATGACGAGGTCTTTATTTTCACTCGCGTTGTAAAACGAAACAACTACATTTCTATTGTTGAAAGCATCTATACAACCTCCGCTAAAGACCAATCTACCATCATTCAAGACACCTGCATAAAATGGCCTTTTTAAAAATTTTGTTGGTTCCCTAGATTTTCTTACTCTGGCACCGACTAAATAACAACCTCTATCTATGTCATACAAACTATAAAAACTTAACAATAATTCATCTGGTTCATTCATTTTTTTTGATTATTTAGTTTTATTTATAAAATTATCTTCTTATTTTTAACAACTGAACACTTATCTTAAAATTAAATATGAGAGTTAGGTAAACTATTTCTTACTACTTATCTTCTTCCCAACTTTCTTTTTACTTTTACTATCTCCTGTTTTTACGATGGGCTTATCCACATCAACTTTTCCTTCCTTGTTTATCTTCATCATTGTCATGCATTTGGGATAATTGTTGCATCCTAAAAATTCACCATAAAAACTTTTTCGAAGAATCATCTGCCCTTCTTTGCATGTTGGACAGGTCATCCCTTCTTCTTCATATTTCTTTTCTTTTTTTTCTGTTTCTTTCTTATTTTCTGTTCTTGTCAAGGTTATCTTCTGTTTTCCTCTGCCTGAACCAACTTCCACGATTGGATATCCTGTTTTTTCGTCAGACTCGTCAGTGTATTTCAATAAACCTTTATTTGGGACATTGATTATAGTTTTACATTCAGGGTATTTATCGCAGCCGATGAATCTGCCGAATTTTCCTCTTTTGACCATGAGCCTTCCTTCTTTACATACTGGACATAAGCCCATGTAATTTGCCTTGTCTTGAGTTTCACGGATTGATTTGAGAATTTCTTTACCGATCTCTTTCTCTTTCTTTTTGAAATCAGCAAGTAGTTCTGTTAGAAACTTTTCTGCTTTTTCTAAGACTTTCTCCTGTTTTTCCTTGCCTTCTCTGATTCCTTCCATGTCCTCTTCAAAATCTGCTGTAAGTTTTTCATCAATTATTGTAGGCGCGTACTTTTCTAGGATTCCGATGGTTTCCAATCCTAAATCTGTTGCGGTTATCTTTACTCCTTCAATATATCCTCTCTGAAAAAGCCTGTCAAGAATGTCTGCTCTTGTAGCTTTCGTACCTAAGTTTCTTTTTTCCAGCTCTTTTATGATTGAACTTTGGTTGAATCTTTTTGGAGGCTGTGTCTCCTTATCATGTTTTTCAATCTTCTCTACTTTAACTTTCTCATTCTCTCTCATCTCAGGTAGAGTTATTTCCTCTAACTTTACATATGGTTTGTAGAATAAATGCCAATTCTCTTCCAGAGTTCTGGTTCCTTTTGCAGCAAATATTTCTCCATTTACATCAAGATTTACACTCATAGTTTCTCTTACAGCAGGCTGCGCAAATGTCGCCATGAATCTTTTCACAATTAGGTCGTAAACTTTTTCATCTCTGGGCTTGAGACTTTTTGGACTTTGTCCTGTTGGATAGATAGCTGGGTGAGCAGGATCTGTTTTCTTACCATCGTTTGGTTTTAGTTGGGAAGATTTTAGAAGTTCCTTGCATAACATCTCGTACTGCGGCTGTCTGCTAAGATCACTTAAAATTTTATTGAAGCCTAACTTAGGGTCAAGTTTTTGTGAACTTGTTCGGGGGTAGGAAGTAACTCCTGTAAGGTATAAGTTTTGCGCTATGGATAAAGTTTCTTTAGGAGTCATCCTAAATTGAGCGTATGCTTCTGACTGCAGATCTGTAAGGTTGAATGGTGTTGGCGGCAGTTGATTTCTTTTGGTTCTGCTGATTTCTTTAATTGCTGATTCTTTATAACCAGCAACTTTTTTCATGATATCGTTTACTTTACTTTCTTCAAAAATCTTGCCGCTTTCATGCCATGCTTCTATACCAGTCTGGTCATAATTCCCATTTAAAGAAATTTCCCAGAAAGGTTCAGGTTTGAAGGATTTAATTTCTTTCTCTCTGTCAACTAATAATTTCAATGCTGGTCCTTGCACTCTTCCTGCAGACATTACTTTGAATGATCCGGTAGTTTTTACTGAAGATGTCAATGCTCTGGAAAGATTAATCCCATAGAACCAATCTAATTTATGTCTTGTTTCTCCTGCATTAGCCTGCCCCCAATCGAGATGTTTCATCTTATGTTCGTAAGAATCTACAAGATCGCCTTTAGTTAAGGTTGAAAACTTCATCCTGTTAGCATCTTTTTTCTTGCAGGCAAACCTTACTACGTTAAGTCCGATAACTTCTCCTTCAACATCATAGTCGCAGGCAATTGTTAATTCATCAGAAGTTTTGCAAAGTTTTGCGATTGTATCAATATAATCTTTAACATAACTCAAATCTTTTGAATCTTTATATGATGCTTCCCATTTGATCTCAAAGACCGGATATGTCCAACCCTTCTTGTTCTCTTCAACCAATCCATATAGATGGCCTACGGCTGAAGTGACGACTATCGGTTTTTTGTTATGAGTCAGTTCAAAATATGAGCTTCGCTTATTTTTCTTCTGTACTGGTTTGCCATCTGCTAAAGCCTCGGCAATCTTTTTTGCAGAACTAGGTTTCTCAGTAATAATCAATTCAACCATGTTTTTAGGAATCTTAAGGTTTCTTTAAAAATGTTTGGATTAAAGAAATTCAGGCAATACTCTTAAATTGGATAATCATATTTTCTTCAACTTCTGGAACTACCTCTTGAGTGCTTTCATGTTTTTGATCTAATTTAGCTGCCAAGCTTATCACAGCTATGTGTTTCTTTCTATATCTTTCAATGTAATCAATTGCTTCCTTTTCATTTGTTTTTCCAGCTAAGAAGTGCCATTGGGTATGCGCATCCCATTCACTAAACTCTGTAAATTGTCTTAAGTGGGATAACAAATTTGCTGCTTTGAAATGAGGAGTACCCTCACTAAACTCACTAAAATTCCCTCCAGCATTTAGACATTGCTGGAAAAAAATAGCCATTGCCTCGAGCCAGACATCACTGCTATTATTATATTCTCTGGGATGAGCTAAGGCATGCCAGTAATGACCTAATTCATGTTTCAAGGCTCTGTCTATGCTTTCTCTTGTTGGGCATCTTGACAGTGACATTAATACTTCAGAATAGTTTCCCCTGAAAGTTGCAGCTGATTTCCCGGCAGTTCCATCATCTTTTTTTACTTTCGCTCCAAATCTATCGTAGACATCATCAGTGGCAAAAGTAATTTTTGCTCTCAGAGTAAGCTTGTACAATTTTACAGGATCAACACATGGAAATATCTCTCTCGCTAAGCTGTAAACATCACCTATAACGTCTAAGTAAAGATCAGCAAGTTGTCCGGGAGTTATACTTACAAGATGTTGGAAATCAGATTCTTGATAATCTTTATCGGTCATCAGTACGGTATAATCTGATTTAGATAAGGTCCTGTCAACCAAAGTTTCCAATCTAGAGGAATCATTCAATTCCATTTGAGCGAAAGGTCTCTTTAAAGATTCACCTTGATTCGTTCTCCAGAGATACAGGTATTTTTTCATAACCTGGCAGTAGTCAATTTCATTTAAAAATGTTTTGTTTTTTTGGCTTGATTTTGTATGATTAAAACAAGGTTAAGCCTGCAAAGCTTAATTTTATAGAAAAAATTTTGACAAAAAATAAAAAAAAGAATGGTTTATTTTTTATTCTACTACCAATTTTCCAACCATCCCATTCTCGCGGTGGCTGCCGATGCTGCAGTAGTATTCAAAAACTCCTTCTTTATCTGCTGCAAATTGCACTGATGTTGAATCTCCTGCTTTAACTTTCTTGGTGGCTGCATCAAACTCGTCAACGACCCAGTCATGGAAACCGCTAGCGCTTGAAAACTCAATTCTGACAATGTCTCCTTTTTTGACACGCAGTTCTGGCGCTTCCTGCCCATCCATCATGAATTTAAAATTTTCTCCGGTAAGTGCGAAGGTATGTGTTGGACTTTCTTTCATAGAATCGTCATTTTCCAAGTCTTCACCTTCTATCATGTTGTCATCTGCTGAATTATCTTCCATTTCCATTGTGTCATGTTCCATGGAATCTTCTTCAACTACGTCTGCAACCACAGAACCAGTAGGTATTTTTTCACTGCCGCATCCGATGATCAATGCAGTTAATAGGACTAATACTATCACCATTAATGTTTTTTTCTGTTGTAATCTAAACTCCATTTGTCTTTACCTCCCAAAAATATTGCAAATGTTGTGACCATCAACCCAAAATCTCTTACGGCTATATCATTATAACCTAGACTTAAAATTATGAAAATTAAATGCAGTGAAAGCACTAAAGCGGCAGGGCGTAAAAAAAATCCTGTAATCAATAAACCGCCCATAGTTACCTCAAATATTCCGTTTAACATCACCAGATAATGGGCGTAACTTAGATTGAGCAGGAAATCAGGCAGGTAGCCAATAAAATTTTCTGAATCAAATATCTGGTTAAGTCCAAACCATAGAAACACCAGACTGATACCAATTCTCACTAATATTCTTGAATATTCTTGATATGTTATTTTTTCCATCTTTTATAGACTATTTCACTCCTTATATTTATAAATCTATTCCATTCTGGACAGACCGTTTTCTATAAAAAGATAAACTCAGAAGATAAACTTTAAATAAAATCATAACAATTCTACCTAACGAGGGATAGCTAGGCTGGCGCGCTAGTCCTGCGTTGTTACCGTGAACGGACTTTACACGGAGCCGAAGCCCAAGGAAGGTCCAGTTTTGGTTTGTCAGTCCTCATTATCTTTGCTGACGGTTTGTCCTCTGGGATGGATTTGTTGTGAAACAGGTCAGATTCGGAAGAAAGCAGCCTTAAGCTTCAATCTTCATGTTCAGGGGGTTGCAAATCTGAGAAGATTTGAGGATTCACTGGCAAGGCTTAATTGGTTCGACTGCGGGTGCGCCCCTAAACTTATACCATTAAAATGTCACATCTGCCTCAGCCAGTTCTTGACCGGGAAAACGGGTTTACTCTAGCAAAGTTAGTTGATGCTAGTCTTCTTCCGGTACTGCTTGAGAGAGGAGAACAACCTTTTCTGGAATTATATTCATCGTTGACCGCAGATTCTCTTGAAATAATTGACCCTTCTGAATTGGTTCTGGTCGGCGGAGCAACACTTTTTGCGTACGGACAATGCCAATACCTTGAAGGCTACCGGTTTATCACTTCTGCTTTTGACAAATTATGGGATGAATCATTGAAAAAGACAGAGATGCTTAGAGCAACACATTTCCGGATGGAAGCTCGTCTTAGAGAATGGCATGGCTATATAGGCCATGATTATGGTTTTGAACTTGATGCAGGACTGCGAGGTTATGTCTTAAAAAATTCTTTATCTTAATTCAATTCTATCGTTTATCTCATAATCAGATTGGAAAGCCAACTCAACAACATATTTCCCTTTCTCTTTTGAATTCCAGAGAGTAAATGGCTTGAAATTTCTTTTGATTTCTACAACTTTTTTATTTTTATCTAATATCAGAACATCAATAGTATAAAAAACAAAGAAATTATGCAGGCTGATTTTTTTTTCCTTCTCAAGGATCATGACTAGATTCTTTTTCCTACTGAACATCAAACCAAGAGATTGTGAAAGAAAGTTTTTGCAGATTTTTTCATTCTTGGAGACAATTTTACCAGTAGTCTTGTTAATTATCATAATTCAAATCTCCAGATCTCATCGCCGACATAATGGATATTTTTAACTACTTTGCCGGAACTCATCTTTATCATCTCTTCAGAATCAAATAACGCTGCTCCCACAGATAATGGTTTCTTATTGTTCTCATCAATGACCACTAAAAATTCATCTTTGGCAATTCCTTCTTCAATCTCGACAATTCCTGGACGCATCACATCTGCTCCGTTTACCACAAACTTAACTGCTCCCATATCAACGGTAATTTTCCTTAAGATATCGTGGTTTTGCAGAAATTTCAGAGTAGGGACTTCTTTACCTTGGTAATAGAAGAATGACGGTTCTTTGTTAATAAGAATCAGCTTTAACTTTTCAGTTTCTATCAGTTCAACCCGATCTTTTTTGCTTAGGTTTAATCTATAATTTTCTAACTGCTTGTTAAAATCCTTGCTTTTTAGTTGCTTGCGTTTCATTGAAAAAGATTAAAGCAACTATAGATATAAAGTTTTTTGAAGAATGTAAGTAATATGTCTGCTTTGCCAATGGAGGCACACAGGAGTCATATTGAAAAAATAACATATCCGGTAGCCTGCACGACGCGTTGATTTTTGCATATTTTACTGGTTATTTTTGGCAAAAATGCGTCTCCTTTGGCAAGGCTACTGGATATGTTAAAAATGAGATAGACTCCTGTAATCGTGCCGTGCAAGCTGACATATTACTTACTGAAGAATGTCAACTCAAGGAAAATTAATTTAGATTAGTTCGAATGGTTTGTAATCCAAAACTCTCACATATAGTCCATCTGGAGTACCTTCGTCTTCCACAACTTCCCCTGTAATTTCATACATATCAACCAGATTTCTTTCCGGAAGACCAAAAATAAACTCTCTTAACGTAGCTATATCTCTAAAAGCAGAATGTACTTCTCCAATTTGAGGTTCTCCCAATCTATAAAAGGTTATGTTTTTCATTTTAGAGCCATAAATCTTTTATCTTTTATAAATCTTTCCATTTTTTAGTCACTACTGAGTTACTACTGGTTACTCAACTAATATCCCTGCCTTCCCAGGCATTGCTGATCTAGCTTTCTCGTGTCCAGATTCGCTGGCTGTAATCACTTCAATTTCACACTCAAATTCTTTTTCCAGAAATTCTTTAGCATTGTGCATGATTTCTAATTCTTCTTCTTGGGAAGTTACAAATGATGGGAGTTTGGAAACATCTTTCAGTATGGCTAAAACTACCTTGCTTACCTCTTTGCCTTTAACTTTCATGCCTTCCTCTTCAAGAACTTTCTTCATTATTTCCCCTGTGCTGTGCGTAACTTTAATCTCTCTAGAGATTATTTTAAATAATTCATAGGACCATGGTTCTGCAATGAAGATGGTGAATTTTTTACCCTTTTCGAGTTTTGCCAGCCTTAAGACATTTCTCATGCCGTCCATAGTTTTCTTGACAAATTCTTCAGAATAATCAGATTTTAAACTAATCTTTTCTTCATCAACTTCAGGCCATAAAGATGCTGAGACCAGTTCTTTTGAATCATTCAATTCTTCACTTAGGTGAGGAGTTATCGGGTTCATCATCTTTGTCCACGCATGAATCACTTCACTGATAACCTTCTTATTTTCTCCTCCTCTCCTGATGTACCATCGTAGATCTTCATATATTGTATAGTATACTGTGGAAGCCAACTCTCTGAGGGTATATGATTCCATATCTTTGTTTACTTTTGCAAGATGCTGGTTTATTCTGGATACTAACCAGGAATCTATATATCTTCTTTTACCGTCAAGTTTTTGAATTTCTTCAGCTAAGTAATAAATTCTTTCCAAGGCATTCTTATAATTCAGGACAATCTCTTCAGTCCAGACAACATCAACATGCGGTGAACCGATGTGGGCATAGTATAACCTCATGGCATCTACGCCATATTTTTCTACTGCGTCTGGTATAGGCTCAGCCCCTCCTTTGCTTTTAGAGATTTTTCCGCCTTTGCCTGTAACCCACCAATTGATGAAAATTCCTTTAGGCCATTTGTTTTTTGGAAGGATAGCAACATGGTTCATTAAAAATACAGGGAAGTGAACTGTCTTATGCTCCTTTCCGCCCAGATTAATATCTAGCGGGTAGAAATAATTGAACTCTTCTCTTATCTCTTCCCATGCGTCGTTATCTTTTCCTGTTCCCAGGAAAACATAATCAAAAAATTCTTCAGTGAGATCGTCCAATCTAAGTTTCCCTTGGTTGAAATATTTTGCCACGATGTAATATGCGGGGTACAAAGTAGAGTCGCTTATCGGTTCTACTGTCCAGCTTTTATCAAAAGGAAACTTGCTGCCCAGCCAGTTCCCTAATCTTGTACATGCTCTTTCACCAAACCAATCTAGGATTCCTGGGAGATTGTCCTTGTACTCTGCAGGGAATATATTCATCTTACTGACATGCTCTTTGCTTTTTTCAGTTAACTCTTGATCAGAGTACCTGATGAACCACTGGTCATCGATCCTTTTAACTACTACTGGTTCTCCGCATCTGCAGACTACTTCTTCACTGAGGTCATGGAAAAGATCAGCTTTACCTTGCTCTATCAATTTAGCTTTCATCAACTCTTTAGCTTCGTCAACTTTCTTTCCTGCAAATTCTTTGCATGAATCCATCATCACGCCTGAATGAAATCCTGCTTTATAGATTTCTTTTGTGGCAGTTTCAAGATTGGGATCGTCAGGAGAAACTATTCCCATTTTTTCCACAATATCTCTTGCAGGAATTTCGCTGTATCCTTTTATTTTGATGATGGGGATTAAATTTATTGAACTTATCTCTTCATGGTTCAAGTCGTATTTTTTTACTAATTCCTCGCTGTCTTGCAAAGTTCTTAGAGCAACATAATCGTAAGGAGCATCACTTGGCACGGATGTTACAATTCCAGATCCTACCTTCGGATTTACAAATGATGCCGGCAAGACTGGAATCTCTTTTTCTATTCCAGGAGCCAGAACTTTCTTTCCAAGCAGCTTTTCTACTTCTATGTCTTCCTTGAGAAGAACATCGTCCTTCTGATAAACTAATTTCCCGGCTGCTTCCCTGCTCATAATCCAGTTTTCTCCTTCTACTTCTACTTTCACATAGCTGCCTTCAGGATTTATCCAGAGATTTGTCTGACCGTAGATGGTTTCAGGCCTTAATGTTGCAGCTACCAGGTAACTATCATCAAGCCTAAATTTGAGGAGAGTATATTCATTTTTTTCTGCGTTTCCTCCCTTGGAAATATCTGTTTCTGAGGGGTCGACGGCTACAGGGCCATGCACTACACAAGCAGCAGCGAAGTAAGGCTTCTGGATAAGCAAATTTTCATCCTGTAATTTTTTGAACTGCCACTGGATAAATTTTTCATAATCTGGGAAAGTTGTAGATGTAAATCTTTCCCAGTCGCATAAGAAACCAAATTTTTTCCAGTAATCATTGACATAGACATCATTGAAATATTTGATGATTTTTTCTGGTGTCTCCAGTTCTCTGATCTTTTCTTCCGGACATCCATTATTTTTTAGATAATTTATCCATGTTTCATCCTTAGTTTTTACTTTGTTGGCAAAAGAGATCGCCTGGTTCCCTGATGCGTGTGTTCCCACTGGAAAGAGAACTTCTTTGCCCTGCAGGCGCTCATAGCGGCAGATGGCGTCTGTGTAGGAAAAACCTCTCATGTGGCCGATGTGTAAAAATCCTGAAATGCCGGGGTAGGCGAAGATCATGAAAAATTTTGGCTTGTTTTTTTGTACGCCTGCTTTACCTAACTCTGCTTTTTTCCATTCTTCCTGCCATTTCTGTTGAATTGCATTCCAGTCTAAATTCATAGGTTTAGAATTGACTGAAGGTTTAAAAAATTAATGGTGTTAATTGTGATTATGAGAAAGCACCATAATAAATGTTATAAGTTACGAATGCTTTTTGCGTAATTGATGAACATAACTCTAATCGGCATGCCTGGATCCGGCAAAAGTACTGTAGGTAAAGAATTAGCTAAGAAATTAAACTATAATTTTATTGATGTTGACAGACTTATGGAGAAAAAAGAAGGTTTGCCGCTGCAGGAAATACTAAGAAAACTTGGCGGCAAAAAATTCTTAGAACTTGAGGAAGAGATAGTTCTTGAATTAACTAATTTAAACAATACCATTATCTCTCCCGGAGGCAGTATAATTTACATGGAGAAGGCGATGAATCATTTGAAAGAAAATTCTAAAATAATATTTCTTGATGTTTCTCTGGATATTATCAAAGAAAGGCTTTCAACTGCCGTGCCAAGAGGGATCATCGGCGGATCAGCAGAAGAAGTTTTTGCGGAAAGAAATGTTTTGTATAAAAAATATGCTGACTTTACGATACCAGCAGATGCCGGAATTGATGAAACTACCGAAAGACTCAAATTTTATATACTGAATAATATTCCTTTAGATCAATGAAAAATCTGGAAATTGCCAAAATCCTGAACAATATCGCTGACATCTTAGAATTACAGGATGTGCAATGGAAACCTAATGCTTACAGGAAAGCGGCTCAGTCTATTGAATCGCTAAATGAAGATATTGAAGACATCTACAAACGCGGCGAACTTGAGAACATTCCAGGAGTGGGAGAGCATATAGGTAAAAAAGTTGAAGAGATCATCAAGACTGGCAAACTGAAATATCATGAGAAACTCAAGAAGGAAGTAAAGGTTGACATTGAAGAATTAAGCCAGATACCTTCCCTTGGTCCAAAGAAGATAAAAATTCTTTACAAGAAACTTGGTGTTAAAAATATTAAGGATTTAGAGAATTCTATCAAGAAAAAGAAACTGCAGAAATTGAAAGGTTTTGGCGAGGAAACTGTTAAAAATCTCCTGCATGGAATTGAGCTAGTCAGATCAAGACCAAAAAGATTCCTATACATCCAGGCACTGCCGATAGTAGAGGATATTAAAAGGAAACTGGAAAAATCAAGCTTTGTAAAGAAAGTTGAGATTGCCGGTTCATTCAGGAGAGCAAAAGAAACGATTGGCGACCTTGATTTTTTGGTGGTTTCCAGCAAGCCGGAAGAAGTGATGAAAACTTTCACGACCATGCCTGATGTCAAAAAAATTCTAGCTAAAGGTCTGACAAAAAGCTCTATACAGTTGAATAACAACATGCAGGTTGACCTAAGATCTGTCAAAGAGAAAGAATTTGGTTCAGCTCTTCTTTATTTTATTGGCAGCAAGGAACATAATATTGAAATACGCAAACTTGCTCTGAAGAATGGTTATACGCTAAACGAGTATGGATTATTTAAAATTAAAGGCAGGAAGCGGGTTGCTGGAAGAACTGAAGAAGAAATATACAGAAAGCTTGGGTTGAGATACATGGATCCGGAAATTAGGGAGAACATGGGTGAATTACAAGCTTCAAGAGTGAACAAATTACCTCATTTAATCACTCAAAAAGATTTGAAAGGTATTTTTCATAACCATACCACATGGAGCGACGGCAGCAATTCTATTTTAGAGATGGCTAAGAAAGCTGAGGAACTAAAATTAAAATTTATTTCTTTCAACGATCATTTTGGTCATGTTGGTATAACTAAACCTCTTAACGAAAGAAGGTTAAGGGGCTACATTCAAGAAATTGACAAAGCGCAGAAGAAAGTTGGCATCAAAATTTTAAGCGGTGTTGAGATTGACATCCTTAAAGATGGCAAACTTCCTTTGTCTTCGAGGAAGCTTAAAGATTTGGATGTTGTCATCGCTTCAGTGCATCTGGCGATTAAAATGAACGCTAAGGATATGACTGCCCGGGTTTGCAGCGCTCTTAACAATTATCCAATAAACATCTTAGGCCACCCTACAGATAGAATTTTGGGCGCAAGGGAACCTTTACAAATGAATTTGGAAACAGTTTTTGAAACTGCTAAAGAGAACGATATTTTTCTGGAAATAAATGGTTCTCCAAGAAGGATGGATCTTTCCGGAGAAAATGTTAAATCTGCTTTAGGTAAAGGCTGCAAATTTGCTCTCGGCGCAGATGCCCATGACTTGAATCATTTACAGTTCTATCCGTTTGCCGTCAACATGGCCAGAAGAGGATGGACGGAGAAGAAAGATATCCTTAATTGCTGGAGTTTACCAAGGATTGAGAAAGCTCTAAAAAAATAGATAGCCATTTCTTGCATGTATAAGGCTGAGAGGTAGGTTGACAAATTACAAATTCTCTTCAAATTCTTCTGCGCAGTCTTTTGAGCAGAACTTATGAAAATCCTTGTCAATCTCCTTTGTAACCCTGCCTTCTTCATCTATGGCTGAACCACATTCAGCGCATTCTTCAACAACTTCATCATCTGAATATCCTTTCATGAACCCTTCTTCGGATGATTCCAGGCCATCCTGTTCAAGGACTTTCTTTGAATTCGCTGCATCTTCGTCAAACACATGATCTTCCATCTTTTGAATGATATTTCTCTGGAGTCATTTTTAAATATTGTGCTTATGGGGTATATATTGGGTTGGTGATTACAGAATTTTTCAACTTAAACATCAACTCAAGCATAATACTGCTTCAGCAGCAATCTCTTAATCCGGTTAATGCTTCTTTCCCAGGAGAAGGCATAAGCTACCGTCTTCCTGGCGTTATGTCCAAGTTTGACCATCAATTCAGGGTTTTGCAGCAGTTTTTCAATTTTTACAGAAAGCATCGTGGCGCTGTTTCTTGGAAAAAATATCCCATTATGGCTTTTTACGATGTAACTTTTCATGAACCCGATCTTTGTTACAATTACTGGAAGTCCTGAAGACATTGCTTCCAAAGTTGCCAAGCTGGTTGTTTCTGTCAAGCTTGGCATCACAAAAATATCCATGGCCTTAAGATATGTCTGCACATCATTTACAAAACCTGTAACTTTACAATTTTTTGTTTCCCTGAATTCTTTAGTCAGATTTTTTGGACCATCCCCCACCATCAAAAGCATGAGATTATCCTGATTTTCTAATCTTTTAAATGCTTCCAGCAGCAAACCTGCATTTTTCTCTTTTGAAATTCTTCCCACGTAGCCAATAACTTTTTTATCAGGATTGATCTTTATTTTCTTTTTACTGCTTGTTTTATCTTTAGTCAGTGAGAATCGATCTATGTCAACTCCCAAGCGCGCTGTTTTGATCTTTGTTTTAACTCCTTCAGTTCTTAACTGCTCTCCTAGTTCGTGGTATGGGACCAGAATTTCACTGCAGCGATTGTAAAGGAATATCGATCCTCTTTTTATTATGTTGAAGAATATTTTCTTTAATAAAGGCGGGAAAAATTTTTCAAACAGTTCCCAGGAGATCGTATGTGTATAAAAGATCGTTTTTTTCCCGTATTTGTGAGAATAATAGATGCTTAAATAACTGATCATCGCTGGTCCTTGTACAAAAACAATCTCAGCTTCCCTGATCGCTTTCTTGATTCTTTTAAAATTTTTAAAAGAAATCTTAAGATTTGGATATCCTGAAACTTTTAATATTTTTGAAGGGTCGATGTAAGTTATATCCTTGCCTTTCTTGACTCCAAAATCAGGTACAAGCATGGAAACTTCAAAATCTTTATACGCTCTTTTGAGAAATTCTTCTATAAATATCATAGTTCCATCTACTTTTGGGTAATATGTGTCAGCTACCACAAGCAGTTTTGGTTTGTTCATTGTGTTAATTTTTATTCTCTTGGTTCTTTTGTCATTTTATCCTGAAAAAATGTTCTCCAAATCTCTTACGCATCTTTATTCCATCTTTGATTGACTTGTATAACAGCAGAAAGAATGGATAAGCCACATGTATTTTCTGGCTCTTGAATTTTCTTAAAGCCTTAAGTTTTGTAAAGAAAGTTTTGCTTATATCCACATAAAGTGATGGGTATTGTGTATTAAATGACACAGGGTTCCATACTGAATATACATAAATCTCCGGTTTTTTCTGCAGACGTTCATAGATCTCAAGAGTTATCTTATGCGCTGCCTTATGATCGGGGTGCGGGTCTTCCTGGCTGTGCGTGAAAATTTTACTTGGATTCTCCTTCAAGATAATCTTCTCAATTTTATCTTTAACACCTTCACAATTTTGCAGGAATTTTCCTTCTATCAGGTTAAAAAATGTTGATCTGCATTTAAGAATTTTACTGGCTTCTAAAGTCTCTTCAGAACGCATTTTTCTGGCGATTCTTTCTTTCAACCATGGCAGTCCTTTCTCCCCATATGACATCACCAGACAGATAACTTTTCTGCCTTCTTTTGTGTACTCAGCTATAGTTCCGCCGGCTCCGATGACAAAATCATCAGAATGAGCGCTGAATACGATAATCGTTTCTTTATCTTTACTGTTCTTTTTCATTACTTATTAGGATTATTTATATGTTTAAGAAGTTTTTTGTTTCTTGGGCTTTTATGAAACCCTTGCTAATTGGTGAAGGTTTCATATTGGCCATTAGTTTGGGCTTAGTAGAAAAAGTAATCATAGCTGTAAATTTTGGTGAAAATCTGAGGACACATAGTTGGTAAACAAATCTGTTACCGTTTATTTTCACTTCTGTTCCTGTCACAGAAGCTTAGCAAAATTCACATGCAAAAAGTGAAAACCATCACTTTTGCACGCCAGAGAAGTAGTTTCTTCTCTGCGCATCTTGGCTATTATGACGACTTTTTCTACAGAGCTATTAGTTGGACAATATTTAAAAGTGTTTGATAAACTGCTTTGAAAGTTAAAATGCTTTTGATTGAATATATTTTTTCAAACAGGGAAGATTCTTCCGGACTTAAATTATTTTCAGATGGAAGGGTTGAGTTAGTTGAACCTATTCTGCCAATTAGGACCTCAAGTTCCTATAAATGTATCGCCAGAACTATCGGTATTTATGGTATGCTGCCTGAAAGAGCGCAGACATTAGCTCAAAAATTAGATGACGCCGGATTTTTCAGGTTCAGAGCTGATCATTTCCCTTCATTTATGTCAATGACCGATTTCTATGAAAGAATAACTTTGAACAATAAACGTGGTTCTAAAACTGTCTGCTGCCATGGAAGAAGGCCTGATAGCGCTGTTTACGTTGACGTTGCAGAAGAATTAAGAAATTATCTGGTTCTGCTGGGCGGTATTGCTAACTCTAAAACCCCGTAAGTAATAGGTCTGCTTTGCCAATGGAGGCACACGGGAGTCATATTGAAAAAATAACATCTCCAGCAGCCTGCACGACGCATTGATTTTTGCATATTTTACAGGTTATTTTTGGCAAAAATGCGTCTCCTTTGGCAAGGCTGCTGGATATGTTAAAAATAAAGTAGACTCCTGTAATCGTGCCGTGCAAGCTGACCTATTACGTACAAAAACCCGATTAATTTTTAAAACCGCAAGTATTTCTTTTAGGTTGATGAAAATACTTACTATCCATGCTGACTTCATTGATGACTTGTTTGTGGATGATGTGGTGTAAGGCGAAATATTTATTTAGGACTAAGCAAATAAAACCATACATTTTATAAAGTATATTCAAAATTTCTTTAATCATGAGTAATAGAGCAGAAAATTATCATAATTTGTGTAAGAGGTTTAGGCCTTATGTAGCAGATGCTCTTTCTTATCCGAAAATAGAAAAAAAAACTCTTGAAGATATTAAGACACAGATAGATGCAATTTATGAATATTTAACTCCTCAGGAAGGAGTGAAATATAATGCTGAAACTGAAGCTGAAGTAATAAATCTGTTTAAGATAAATATATCTAATATTTTTGAACAACCGGGTAAAGAAGAACTAAGAGCAGTACAACTAGACTTTGCAACTTCAAGGATTGCTTCATCATGGTCAGAAACTCTTCGTAGAGTATCCACAGAAAGTGGCAATAATCCTATTCTGCTTGATGATAATTTATTGCCGTATAACTTGGAGGAACGATGCCAAACAGTCTTAGAACAAGGTGTTAGCCAAATTGGAATTTCCATGAAAGTATATCAAGGGATGATGCGGGAATTTGTTAAGCATGAGCTTAAGGGTAAAATAGATCTTCCATATGGTTATATTACACAGACAGAAACAGGAGTTGCTTACTTGCCGGAATCAAAATAGGACTGGCAGTGTCAGCCTAATTTTGAGCACGCAAGAAATGAGATAGTTTTCTCATTTCTCCGCGTTTAAAAAGCCAGGATAGTTAATCTCCGATTATTTTTTAAATAAGTACGTTCTTCTCTATTCTTATGAGAATACTTACTATCCATGCTGATTTCATTGAATTTGAAGCTAAAAAGAAAGCTTTTAAAGGTGCGGAGGAAGGCGTGGAAAAGGGTAAAAAAGAACGCGTAGAAGAATGCCTGGTAGTTTTCACAGCCGTGGAGAAAAGGGACGAAGTGAATGTTCAGGCAGTTCTACAAAGATATCTGCAGGAAATAAAAAATATCGCCGTGCAGGTAAACGCTAAAAACATCGTTATCTATCCATATGCGCATCTAAGTTCACAATTATCTGATCCTAAAGTCGCTGAAGATTTTCTTAAAGAAGCGCAGAAAGAATTATCAAAAAAATATTCTGTCTCTAGGGCGCCTTTTGGCTGGTATAAGAGTTTCAACGTTTCCTGTAAAGGTCATCCATTATCTGAATTAAGCAGGGAATTTGGACCTGAAGAGCAAAAACTGAACCTAAAAAAAGAAGGGAAGGATGAACCTTTTGAATTTGATCCAAGGGAGCTTTCCAAAGAAGAAAAAATAATGCTTACTGGAGCTTTACTTGTTGGAAAAGCTGTAAAAAACCTATTCCCAAAAACAGAAACTGCCGGCAGCGGGTTCTATCACGAATATGCTTATATTGATCTTTCAGGTGCTGAACTTAAACAGGAAGATCTGAAGAAGATTGAATCTTTACTTGAAGAGATAAAAATTGAGCATCTTAAGATTGCAGAAATTCCAGTGCAGGAAATCACTAATACTCTGCAAAAAGGCATAATTGGCGATCTTGGCAGCAATTCTTCTGCTTACACTCTGGACGGTATCAAAATAATTCCTATGTTTAAAGATCCTTTTATCTCTCCAGAAGAAGTTAACTCACTTAAAATTATCAATCAATCCAGAGTCTATTGGAAAAATAATGCAAACAATCAGCAGTTGACAAGAATTTATGTTGCAGCTTTTGACTCTAAGGAAAAATTAGAACAGTTTCTTAAAAAGAAAGAAGAAGCAGAAGCAAGATCTCACCTGAAACTGGGTAAAGAGATGGGTTTATTTGTAACTTCTGAACTGGTTGGTCCAGGTTTGCCGTTACTTGCTCCTAAAGGGATGATCCTCCGGAGTGAGGTGATCAACTACCTCTGGCAATTGCATAAAGATAAAGGCTACCAGAGAGTCTGGACTCCGCATATTGGCAAGGAACAGTTGTATAAGACCTCTGGGCATTGGGATAAGTTCGGGGATGAATTGTTTAAGGTGCAGGGAAAATCTGACAAGTTTATACTTAAACCGATGAACTGCCCGCATCACATGCAGATATTTGATTCTTTCTCTTTAAGTTATAGAGATATGCCAGTAAGATTTTTTGAACCTGCTACTATCTACAGGGATGAAAAATCAGGACAATTACATGGGTTGAGCAGAGTTAGAGCTATCACTCAGGATGACGGGCATCTGTTTTGCAGGAGTTCCCAGATCAAGCAGGAAGTTGCCGTCATCGTTTCAGTAATAAGGGAATTTTACAAGACATTAGGCATGGATAAAGATTACTGGGTTTCTTTATCTGTCCGTGGGGATGACAAATCAAAATATTTAGGTTCAGATGAAGTTTGGGATAACGCTGAAAAATCTTTGGAGGAAGCTGCTAAAGAGAACAACCTGCCTTACAAAAAAGTTTCTGGTGAAGCAGCTTTCTATGGTCCAAAGTTAGATTTCATGTTCAAGGATTCTCTGGGCAGGGAATGGCAGCTTGCCACCATCCAGTGTGATTTCAATTTACCAGAAAGATTTAATTTATCTTTCATGAATGAAGAAGGTCAAAAGGAACGGCCCGTAGTTATACACAGAGCTATCTCGGGTTCTTTAGAAAGATTCATGAGCGTGCTTATAGAACATTTTTCTGGAAAATTTCCGCTATGGTTAAGTCCGGTGCAGGTGAAAGTGTTAACGATCACAGATAATCATCTTAAATTTGCTGAGGATGTTGTTTCTAAGATGAAAAAGCTTGGTTTGAGAGTTGAACTTGATGATAGGACAGAAACCATGGGTAAGAAAGTACGCGATGCTCAAAGTGAGAAAGTTAATTATATCATAACTATCGGCGATAAAGAGATGGGAAATAATTCTCTATCTGTTAGGGATAGAAACGGTGATGTTGAAGAAGTCAATGCTGACAAGTTTGTTTCTGATTTAGTGGAAGAAGTTAGGGAGAAAGAGATTAAATAGGTTTTAACCTTCTTAAAAACAACTATTACAGAATAAAAATATTTAAATAAGATTGTGGTTTTACCAATCTTACCCGTTCAAGGGAGAATTGACCTTGTTGAACTTTGTCTTCGGACTTAGTAACGCTTGAGATACTTCGGACTTGGACGGGTTTTGTCTTCTCTTCTCCTTATTTTTTTTGGCTAAGATTAACTGATGCTTATAGGGTATATTTATTGGTTCTTGATACCTGTTAAACAATTTTTTTAATTCTTCTACTAAACTATTTCTATTTTTCTCGGATAAGTTTTGCACCCAGCCATATGAAAGTACAAGATCAAGATACCTTTCTTTGTTAAATTTTATCTGTTCATAATATTCTTTTGATTCAATTGTGGCAAAAAATTTACCTTGTATCAATTCTTTCTTAACATTATTTGCTATCCTTTCAACTCTTGAACCTGCCGGTCCGCTTTCCATACCGCCAAATCTGTCAAGTATCATGCTGACTTCTGATACAAATTGTGACGATCTCTTTTGCTGCCAAGACCAGATGAGAGCAAGACTACCATCTTTTTTTAAAATTCTACGGGCCTTCTGGTTTCTTGTTTCCTCTGGAATCCAATGCCAGGCCATCGCTGATATAATGAGGTTGAAAGAATTATCATTTAAATCGGTTTCTTCAAAAGATCCGACCATAAAACTAACATCCGGTGATTCATTATGATTCTTGATGGCGGTATCAATCATCTCTTTCCCTAAGTCTAATCCAAGGATCTTGAAACTTTTTTTAGCAAAAAGAATAGTTGCCTGACCGGTTCCACAACCTGCATCTAAGACTCGGTCTCCTTCTTTCAATTCTGAAAATTTAATAATATCTTCTATTAATAATTGTGGATACCCAATCCTTGCTCTATTATATAACTTGCTTATTTTTGTAAAAGTAGTTTTTATTTTTCTGTTGATGATCATTTCCTATATTCTACAACATCATCATAATCATTGTCGCCAATTTACTTCTTGAAGGATCAAATCCATGTTGAAGCGTCATCTTATCACACCAAATAAATTCCTTCTAAAGCTTTGTCGATGATACCTTTACAATTTTCGATCTTGTTCAGTAATCTATAATCGGTAGAAGCTTTCCTGATCTGTCCAAGCCTGTCGATAATCTGGGCGTAAATCCTGATGAGGTCTCCTTCAAGTAAATTTGTAAGTTTCATCACGTCAAAGAATGTCTGCCCCTCATAGATCGGTTTTATGAAGGTTGTTATCAGATGGAGATTTTCAAACTTTTTCTCTTTTGAAAGGTATTGGTTCTGGTATAATGTTTTTTTCAGGTTTTTCAATTGTTCATTTCTGTAAAACTGTCTGAACTGGTGGCTTATCCTTGGTTCATAGACTAAGGCAGCTAACAATAAAAGTATCTGGTACTCATCCAACCTATCGGTCATGTCAGTAGCAAAAATTTCTCCCATGGAAATTTCGTCAGCAAACACCTTTGAAGAAAAAATTCCTTTACTTGTCAACTTTCCGTTTTGCACATAGTTGAATTTTTTTAGTTTCCTTAGTATGCTGCTATATCTGGAAAGAAGAACTTTTGTCGGAACCTGGTCATATTTTTCACCAAATTTCTGGTAGGAAAAAAAACTTAACCTTAAGATGTGTTCAATCTCTTCGGGTGAATGAAGATTTATAAGATTTAATACTGTGTTTACTGACAATTTAAACTGGGATTTGATCGGTTCTATATCCTTGCTTGTTATACGCTTCATTTCTTTGTAATTGAACGTCGGCCTGTAAATCATGCTTATTACGTGACCTATCTTGTCTATTCCCCTTCTCCCTGCCCTTCCGGCAATCTGGAAATATTCTTTAGTGTTTAGATATCTAAAATTGTAGCCGTCATATTTTCTTAGGCTGGCGAAACAGACAGTTTTTGCCGGCATGTTTATCCCTACTGCGAACGTTTCAGTAGTGTAAAGAACATTTATCTTTCCCTGGCCGAACAGGTCTTCCACGACTTCTTTAATCACGGGAAGAAGACCGGCATGATGGAAAGCTATACCTTGCTGGATGGTTTCTCTTAAAACTTGCGTCGATCCGAGTCTGCTGATCTCGCTGGGAGCATTCTCAAGTTTTTCATTCATGAATCTTAGAAGCTGCGGATTTTTTTCAAATAAATTTTGTCTGGCAAGTTCTTTGGCTTTCAGCTGGCAGTCTTTTCTGGAAAAAGAGAAGAACAATGCGGGAAGTTTGTCTTTTAGTTCTTTAACTAATTCAACATGATTTGGTTTAGGTGTCTGTTCACTCTTACCTTTTTTAGTTCTTAGGACGTGTTCATATCTAGGAATATCTTTGGCATTTTTTATTTTTTCTAAAGAAGTGATGCCTAGTTCAAAATCAAAAAACATGTGCTCCAGGGGAACGTTACGTTTGGTAGCTACGACAGTTTTAACAGTATGTTTCTTGATCGCTTCTATCCACCTGCTGAATTCTTCCGCATTTGGGATGGTAGCAGACAAGCAAAGGAACCGGATATTTTTTGGGCTGTAGATAATAGATTCTTCCCAGACATAGCCTCTTTCAATATCGTTGATGTAGTGGATCTCATCAAAAATGACATAAGCAACATCTTCAACTTCCTTATCATTGCTTACCACCATGTTCCTGTAGATCTCAGTTGTCATGATAAGGACTTTAGCGTGAGGATTTATGACAAAATCCCCTGTCATCAGACCAATCTTGTCTGCGCCGTATTCTCTGGAGAAATCTTTATATTTCTGGTTAGACAAAGCTTTTATCGGAGCTGTATAGATGATACGTTTATTATCGTCTTTGTGTGATTCAATGATAAAATCAGCGATCAATGTTTTCCCTGAACCGGTTGGAGCGGAAACGACCACTGAATAATTGTTTTCAATAGCTGTGATGGAGTCTTCCTGGAATTTATCTAAAGTGAAAGTTTTGAATTTCATATTTTCTACTATTTCTCTTTCTTTATTAAGATTTGTGTAAGAAGCAGCATAGTACAAAGCCCTCACTGGTGATATTCACGCTATGCACATATTAGTAAGAATCAAGCCATTAACTAACGTCAAGTAGTACAAACAAAATTTATATCTATGAGGGGGTAGGACATGCTTTTGCCAATCCTTCAAATCCTGGACATGATGCTCAGAAAACTGAAGATGCCTGGATGAAAACAGTCGATTTCTTGAATAGGAATTTGGAATAGGGTTTGATAGGATTAGGTTCAAGCTACCAATCTTCCAAAATATGTTCAAGCGGTCTCTGAGGATTTTCAGCATCTTGTGGATTTACTATGCCGATATATTCAATTTTTCTACAGTTCTTTCTCGGTCTACCCCAGTAACCGTAAAATTTCCAATTTCCAACTTTTCCCTGCCTTGCTGCAGAGAGAGCTTTCATATAATGGGTTTCAATAACATCTGCGTAAAAATAATAATATGATACTCCTTTCTTACTTATATCCATCCAGATCCTGAAAATTTTATCTTCCATCATAATTTAATCCTCTATCAGAATTTATCTTCCATCTAGGCATCAATACTAAGACTTTCAAAGAAAGAATTGATTGTTATTCTGTTAGCCAGCATGAAATGCAGCAAAGATACAGCAGACCATGCTGCAGTAAAAGTGCCGAATATGCTTAAGGCATTTGCAGGTATGACTTCTACCATATGCAATGCAATGAAAACAAGCAAGAATCCCTGCAGCCACAACTTCAATTTCCCGGACCAGATACTTTTTATTACTTGGCCGTTGAGTACGCCGAAATAGCGGATCGCTACTGCTACATGGTCTCTTAGGATGATTATAAGGACGATAAGAAAACTGATGTTCCCTTTGGCTAAAAAATATAACAGCAGGCTGTGCACATAAATCTTGTCGATGAACTGATCCAGAAAGATACCTACTTCAGTCCCTTTCTTGAATTTTCTGGCAATGTAGCCGTCAAGAGCGTCGCTTAGCAGCCCTATGATCAAAAGCGCTGTACCAAGAAAGAAAAACTTACTCTCGTAGGATATAATTATCAATACCAGGATTATTAATCTGCTGAGAGTGACCTGATTAGGGGTTAGTTTCATCTTATTGTTAAATTGTTCATATTGTCGAATTGTTTATTAAAGCGCCACCGGCCGGATTTGAACCGGCAATCCCAAAGGGACTGGTTCTCGTTGGATAATAAGATTCTCTTGGTTTAGGTGACTAAGCTTTTGAAAAAAAGCGCATGTCGTCCTTTTTACCAGATTTTCTTAAAATCTGTTCAAGACCAGCGCAATACCGAGTTATGCGACAGTGGCATGGGAGTGAATTTATGAGAAATAGTTTATAAAAGTTTAGGTTTGAGTGGTGAAAAATATACTTCATTATTACTTAACATTTGTTCATAGAATAATTTTGTAAATAGATGTAGGAATATTTATAAAAGAAATGGTATATTCTAGGTTAGAGTTGGCTCTAATTGTATAGGTGTTAAAATATTAAGATGACTAGTATTTATAGAAGAAATGCAAACCTGGGAATACCCTATCAGATACACTTTAGTTTTAACCATGGTACAGCTGATATCGGTAACTTGTTTGCTATTCACTATATACCGGAGAGGTTACCTAACTTTCCCTCCATGCAAGGAATTGGAAATGTAGTGACTAGAAGTGAAGTCAAAGAAATTATAAGCAATCTTTCCGAATACCTTGGAGATGAGCATCTCCCTTAAGAATTACTTTTGATGCAGATGTTCATAAGATATATCCAAACTTAGTACAACTAGCATTAAAATTGGGAAGTAAGTACGAGCTAATTTCTTAGAATAGATATGCTTTACAAAAAAAAGTCAGTTTTTTGATGTTCTAGAAATTTTCTTAATAAACAAATCACAAACGGCGGAAATTATTCATTCACTTCCACTTCTCAGAAAATTCTTCCCTGTTCATTCCAATTTCATCTAATATTCCTTTTAGTAATCCTCTTTTGATATCTTTATTACTATGTATGGGAACCACAGTAGTTCTTCCATCTGGATGTCTGTAAAATCGGTGGCTGCCTTTTTGTCTTAAACATTGGAATCCTTCTTTCTCTAATAACTTGCATAACTCTTTAGAAGATAATAAAGGTAATTTCATTATACAGTAATTTCTTGTAAACCAATAAACTTGTTGGCATCTTCACGGATTGAACCTTTATTTTCTGCTTCAACCTCTAAGCATAACTCAATAGCTTCCTTGATGTTTTTCATCAGTTCATCTAGTGTATCCCCCTGGCTTAGGCAACCTTTAATCTCCGGAACTTTGCCTATAAATCCGCCGTCTTCATCTTGTTCAATTAATACGTGAAATTTTCTTGCCATTTTTTTCATAAAGCTATTATTCTTTATTAATATTACCTAATTTTTCCTCTTCTGAAGATACTTCTGGTGGTACTCTTCAGCCTTCCAAAATTTTTTAGCCGGCAGGATACCCGTAACAGCATTTTTAGGTTTTGTCTTTTCTGCAAGTTTTTTCTGTTCTTTATCATGGTAGAATATGACAGATTTGTACTGTTCTCCTACATCTAGGCCCTGCCTGTTTAATTGTGTGGGATCATGGATCTTCCAAAAAATATCTAACAACTCTTTGTAACTGATCTTCTTAGGATCAAACTCAACCTGTATAACTTCCACATGACCAGTCTTACCTCCGCACACCTGCTGATAGGAAGGATTGGCAACTTTCCCGCCCATGTATCCCACTTTTGTAGAAATAACTCCTTCAATTTTGCTGAAAACTTCTTCTGGCTCCCAGAAACATCCCGCACCAAATGTTGCTTTCATTTCTCGTAGTAATTAAAAGTATTTAAAAAAACTATTCTACTTTATCCTGATAGTTTCCAGATTTTTGGGAGCTACTGTCTCAATCCTGAAGGCTTTATGTATAGATGAAGCCAAGTCAAGACACCTTGAACTTTCACCGTGCACAACGATAACCTTTCTTGGTTGGGGGTTGCATCTCTTGACGTAATTCATCAACTGTCTTCTGTCTGAGTGGTTGGTGATCTCTACCTTATGCACGTCCATATTGATCTTAAGAACTTCAGTTTTTCCGTTCTCTCTAAGTACCATCTCCTTTTCACCTTCTCTTACTCTATGCCCTAAACTTCCAGGGGGCTGGTAACAGGAAAAAATCAATGAATGTTTCTTTCCTTCGCATAGTCCTTTCAGGTATTCGACTGAAGGTCCGCCGGTAAGCATTCCTGAAGTAGCTAGGATTAAGCATGGTCCTTCTTCAAGAAGAATCTTTTTACGTTCTTTATGGGAACCAACCTGCTTAAATATCTCTGAGAGGAATGGGTTGCTTTCTTTATGAAATATCTGTTCACGAAGACTCCTGTTTAGGAATTCTGGATATGCCGTATGGATCGCTGTGATATCCCACAACATTCCATCTACGTAAACTGGAGCATCAGGGATTCTTTTTTCCCTCATCAGTCTTTCTGCGATGACCATCACTTCCTGGGCTCTTCCTGATCCTAATACCGGCATGAGAACTTTTCCACCCCTTTCAAAAGTCTTTTGGATGATTTCTACCATGTACTCATCTGCTTCTTTCTCAGCCATGATGTTATCTTTTCCACCGTAAGTTGATTCAATCATTAAAGTTTCTAGGCGGGGGAATTGTGTATTTCCTGCTTCCAAAACGTTAGTTCGCGCGTATTTCAAGTCTCCTGTGTAAGCAAAATTATGCAGTCCGTTGCCTATGTTGAAATGTACTATTGAACTTCCCAGAATATGGCCGGCATTGTACAATGTTAATCTTATGTCTGGGGTGATATCGCTTACTTCTTCATACTCAAGTCCGATAGTATGCAGGACCATCTGTCTTACTTCTTCACTTGTATAGATTGGTTCTTTACCTTCAGCTCTCTGTATTTTAATCATGTCTAGTTGTAATAAAGCCATGACATCACGTGTAGGAAGTGTACAGTAGACCGGACCTCTATAACCAAACTTGAATAGATAAGGCACTAATCCTGAATGATCTAAGTGTGAATGTGTAACAACCACTGCATCAATCTCACTGATGTTAAATTCTGGAGCATCTAAGTAAGGGTAGGAATTGACACCATCCTGTCCTGGATCTATGCCGCAGTCAATTATCACTCTTGATTCAGGAGTCTGGATTAGGAAACAAGTTCTTCCAACTTGCCTGCTTGCTCCAAGACATGATAACCTGACCCACTCTTGTTTTTTTTCGCGTATCCAACCGTCATAAATCCTGTGCCCGGTCTTATCCAGAAATTTTTTCCTCTCGTCAGCATTCTCATAAAGAACTGATCTGACACTTTCAATCAATTTTGATCTGATAGGGGGTAAACGTTTTATCAGAGGCACCCAGAAGGTTTTTCCTTTGATATCTCTTAATATCTCCCCCTGTTTTCCAATCACAAGACCTGGTTTTTCTGCATGTATCACTACCTGAGATCTTGGAGGGTCAAAAATAAATTCCTGCGCTCCTGCCTCTTCAGGTATCAGCTTCTGGATAATTTTTTTAGCGGCTTCCTTTTCCATGCATAATGAAGGGTCTGGACGCAGTTCGATCCGTTTCCTGAATTCTTTCACGGCATTCCTGATAGTGCCTTTATTATCCATGAAATAATCTTTATCTTTAGTGTAAAGTACGATGTTAGCTCCTTCAAAAGCTGCGTCATCTATCTTACCTTCTGGTAAGACTTTTGTAATTTCTTTTAATATGTCTGCCATTGTTTAAAACTTCTCCTTATATAGATTTAAAAATTTTTAAAATGAAATGATCAAGAACTGAATTATAAATTACATGCCAATTCCTTGTGCATCACCTGCTTGATTTCTTTGCTGTTGATTACAACTACATCTATCCCGTTGCCTGAAGCGCTGTCTCTTTGCAAAGCAGTATTGACAGCTTTGACCGCAAGGTTAATTGCTTCACTGGTGGTGATGTCCTTTTTATACTGGGTTTCAAGAACTCCATAAGCAAATACTGATCCTGATCCTGAAGAGATAAAATCTGTTATTTTTGTTACGCTTCCATCAGGAAATAAGTCGTATAAATGCGTCCCATTCATATCTTTCCCTCCCAGAAGGAAATGGGCGATTCCTGGGAACATGCTCATCTTACGTAAATTTGAATATAATAATCCTCCTAATAAGTTTGCTGCTTCTTTAGCTGAAGGCATCTTGTAAGTCCTTACTTCTTTAAGTTTCAGTTCAGCTCTTATAAGTTTGATCAATAGTTGCGCTTCAGAAACACTTCCAGCGATAGTAACTGCAAAGTCATCCGAGATGATGTGGACTTTCTCAGCTTTTTTATCCACGATCATATGTCCTGCTGTAGCTCTTTTGTCTGCAGCAAGAACAATCCCGTCTTTACATACAATACCTACAGTTGTTGTACCGGTCTTTAAGCTATTTTCCATAATTTAACACCCAGAATGATTAACATCTATCATTTATTTACTATGTGGAAAGTAATGTTATTTATAAAAGTTTTGGTTTAAAAAGCCCCTGGTGGGAATTGCACCCACGACCTTTGGATTTCTATAGTTTAATACAAGTCCAACGCAATAGCTACTATGCTACAGAGGCATATTCTAGAATTTAGTTAATTTCTTTATTAAGTTTTCTTTAATTTAGTTGCGGACAAAAATAAAGCATTATGTGAAACTAATGTCTGCAGCTAATTAAGCTGTACTAAAATGGTTATTTCCAGAAATTTGCCTGACCTACTGCCAAAAAGATTTTGGCAGTATTCACTTCTCATGTCCGGTAACTGTATAACTGGGGAAGAAACTTTCACTTTCTTCATATGGGAGATATCTGCGCAGCTTGAACCATTCTTTGATGAATCTAAGGCATCCATATACTTCCTGATATAATTCTTTTTTCCTTTGAAGGACAGTTTTGGCATAGATTCTTTTCAGGAAAAGCTCCTTTACATGTCTCAGGAACGAATCTTCACCAAATTCAGTTAAAAATTTCAATTCAACCCAGGCGTTGAACTTAAGTTCAATCTCTCCAGAATCAAGTTTCAATTTTTGTCCGTCTATGACCACTTCTTTTGTTTTCAAGCCAACCAGCTTATAATCAATATCAAAATAGTAATTTATGTAAGGGGTGGCAGGAGCAGGTTTGAACAGACGCCATCTTATCTCCATGTATTTGGATCCGTCCTGATAAACAATCTCGCGGTAAAGTCTTTCGAAAGCTTCACCTTTACCTTTACTTTCGTAATCTCCCCACTGGTATTCCTTGGCCCATTGCCGTAACGCTTTATAGAATGATTTGAAGTCAAAAACATCTTTGAACTTTATTCTCAAGTCTCCTTGACCTCCTTCTGGAGGAACAATTCTGATTAAAGTCTCTTTTGAGATCGGTTTTGCTGGCACAATCGTAAGTGAAGAAAAATATGTATATAAATGTTTAGGCATTGATGATTTGTAAGTATTAAGTTGATGGGCGCCCTTCTGTGAGTATACATTAAAAGGACGATAGCTCCGCGCTTTCATGACCTTCTTATTGTGCTAATTGTAAGCTGAGGATGGCGGCGCGCCAGCGACATGCAAGTGAGCGAAGCTCTGCTTGCTCACAAGTCGGTAACCGAAGCGCAGAAGTGCTGACATGCAAGCTAGCAAAGCTAGTTTGCTAGCAAGTCGCACACTCTGGCTGCCATCAACTTTATTCCTCATTGGGTTTAATACCCCGTTGCTCTGCAACGATTTGCCAATGAGGAATGACCAGAAATCCGTCTTGAAAATCGCCGTAATACCCCACAGCTTGCTGTGAAGTGAGCATAGCGAACGATGGGATAGGCGATTTTAGGATTTCTCGTTTATTTAATACGTACGATGATTTTACAAATTCAAAATCTAACTCTCCTTCTCAACCATAAATAAAATATCCATGCAGTTCCCAAAGCCATGTCAAAGAGCATGAATTTCATTGTGTGGACTAAATTATCTCTGGATCCATGCAAAAAGGAAGGGGTGGAAGGATCAAAATAAGCAGCTCCTGAAAATGAGACATGCAGTAAACTTGGCCACAATATAGGGACGCCGAAACCAATAACCATATCTAATAATAGGTGCGCAGTAATTCCGGAAGCGAGCGAGAAAGCATATAGGCCGCTTCTCTTATCATCAAGAAACTTAAAAATAGTATAGATCAAAATAGGAGCAAATATTACAAAGAACAAACTATGTGTTATAGTTCTGTGCAGTTCAGTTCCAAAAACCCAGTCGATCAAAAAATCTGCATCCGGCAGGATCCCGCCAAGAAGAAGAAAAAACCACGTCAGATGGGTTAACTTCTTTTTACTGGACACTTCAAACAATTTGCCTAATAACCACGCTCCTATCAGGTGACCGAATGCGAATGACATTGTGGTGGTCTGGAAGGTCAAGATTTAAATAAATGATGAATTTTGAAATCAAAAATGCTCGTCGGAATCGTAGGAAAACCAAATGTAGGCAAGTCCACTTTCTTCAAAGCTGCTACTTTAGCGGAAGTTGAGATAGCTAATTATCCCTTTGCAACCATCAAACCTAACTCGGGAGTAGGTTACGTGAAAGTTAAAGATCCAGCTAAGGAATTCAATAAAACTTCTAATCCAAGAAACGGCTTTGTTCTAAAAGATTTCAGATTCATACCTGTGCAGATGATTGATGTTGCCGGTCTTGTGCCTGGCGCGCATGAAGGATTAGGTATGGGCAACCAATTTCTTGATGATCTTAGGCAGGCTGATGTTCTTGTACATGTCATCGATGTTTCCGGTTCAACAAACGATAAAGGTGAACAAGTAGAAACTAACTCTCACAATCCTAGTGAAGATGTCAAATTTCTTGAAGTAGAACTTGACATGTGGTATTTTGGGATCATCAAGAAGGGCTGGGAGAAATTTGCCCGGACAGTGATGCAGGAAAAACAAGAGATTGAGAAATCCTTAGCTAAACAACTTTCGGGGTTAAAAGTTACTGAAGAGATGATCGGATCTGCTATCAAGGGACTAGATTTAAACAAGGAAAAACCCAGTTCTTGGGATGAGAGTGATCTTAAAGATCTGGCAGTACAATTAAGAAAAAAAACTAAGCCGATGGTTATTGCCGGCAATAAGATTGATATACCTCAGGCTAAGGAAAACCTTGAAAGATTAAAGAAAGAATTTCCGGATTACTTATTTATCGGCTGTTCGGCTGAATCGGAACTAGCTTTAAGAGAAGCTGCCAAAGCTGACCTTGTCGAATATATTCCTGGTGAAAGTAGTTTTAGTGTCAATGATGATAATAGATTAAATGAAAAACAGAAGCAGGCCTTGCAATTTATTAAAAATGATATACTGGACAAGTATGGTTCAACTGGAGTACAGCAGGTCTTGAACAACGCTGTATTTGATCTTCTTGGATGCATAGCCATATTTCCTGGGGGAGTATCTAAACTAGAGGATAAAGAAGGCAGAGTTCTTCCGGACTGTTTTTTGATGCCTTCTGAGACGACGGCGTTAGATTTTGCTTATAAGCTGCATACTGATTTTGGAAAAAATTTCATCTGCGCCAAAGACGTCAAGACCAAAATGACTGTTGGAAAGGAACATAAGTTGAAGCATCTTGACGTTGTTGAAGTTGTTTCCGGCAAGTGATTATATTTGCCCGTACAGAAAAGGTTAAATACTTTATATCAAAACATGCATTTGGGTGGTATCTTGAAGTGGTTAATGACATTGCTGGGTATTTTTAAAAGCGCTTCTAGAAATATTATCAAAGAGCATCCCGGCCAGATCAATTTTGAAGAATTAGTTCCATGGCTGGATAAATATTCCAGTAAATTGGTGGAAAAAGAAAACCTCCATGATTATTTGACCAGATACGTCAATTTTCTTAAAGATAAACGCTGGCTGCTGCGGCAGCAGGTTGAGGAGGACAAGAACGTACCTGCTGATTTGAACCATGAATGTAAGGAATTTTTACAACTGCTCGCTTTCAAAGATGATCTTGGCTTGAAGGAGACTCTTGCATTAAACTCCAAACTAGAAGAAAAGTTAGATAAGATTCTTCCCAGTCCCGAGATTGAGATTGTTAATCAGCTGCTAAAATTATTCTCAGAGATCAGCAATGCAAGGAAAAAATTTACTGATAAGATAAACCAGTCTGGATATCCAAGGATAGCTAACCTGCATAAAAAACTTTCTTCGCTGCAGATTTATAGATCCAGGGTTGTTAAATATGAAGATGAATTAAGGAATAAAAAGAGAAGGCTTTATCTTACTGAAGATAAACTGAAAGAGAAGGAGAAACACTTGGATTCATTACAGGATGAACCTGAAAGCCTTTTAGTGCTGCAAGCCAGAAAGAAGCGCGATGTTATGGTCAAGGAGTCTGAAGAGATTGAAGATTCAGTTGAGCATTTTTTTTCTGAAATCAAACCTTTGCTGCAAAAATACAGTAGTCTTATTGATGCAAATGGGTTATTGGCTTCATATATCGATGATCCTCTCAATACTTTTTTAGATGATGAAGGCCTTGCAATAAAGCATTCGCTTCAGCATCTAAGAGCTGTCCTTAATTCAGGGAAGTTTTCCTGGAGTGTTGAAGAGAATCTCTTTCTCTTAGAAAAATTAGATCTGATGCCGGAAGACCAGTTGGAACAGATGCAGATGAAACTTCTTAACCTTAAACGTCAATTAGAGACTCTTGAAGAGCCTTCCATCGATGAAGACAAGAAAGTTGATATTGATGATACCGAGTATCGTCTGCAGCATTTTACTGGACAGATCGGTAAATTGGAAGAGGAGATATCTTCTCTTGAAGAGAAGATTGACAATCTTAAAGAAGACTTCTTAAAAGAAGTGCAGTTATTTCAGAATTTGGTAAATATAGGTTTTGGCATAGAACTTAATGTTAAGATTTAGCCTTAGTTAGTCTCTTTCTAAATTTGTATGTATTAAGTTGATGGGCGCCCTTCTGTGAGTATAACCTTCTTATTGTACGAATTGTAAGCTGAGGATGGTGGTACACCATAATAACCGAAGCGCAGAAGTGGCTTCACTCTGGCTGCCATCAACTTAAACTTAATACGTACCTAAATTTTTTATAATTCTTCTCTAAAGCTATGATTGCCGGCAGTTTATTTCCAGACAATACTTCCAGAGCTGCTCCTCCTCCGGTGGAAAGATGTTTTATATTATGTTGTAGATGGAATTTTTTAAGCGCTTCGGCAGTTTCTCCCCCTCCACAGATCGATGTTGCGGTCAAAGTTCCAAGAAAACGGCCTATCTCTTTTGTAGATATGGAAAATTTAGCCCACTCAAAATAACCTAAGGGTCCATTCCAGATGATTGTGTGGGCTTTACGAAGGTAGCGTTTGAACAATTCGGTAGTTTTTGGTCCTAAGTCTAAAGCAATCTGTTTAGTCTGGATTTGATTATAACCTACTACTTCTGTTTTTGCTCTGGCAGAGAAATCAGAAGCGGCAACAAAGTCAAGCGGCAGTATTATTTTTTTTGCCGTACGCTTTTTCAAGATTTTTTTTGCCATCATTGTCGAATCTCTGTCAACCTTGGACATGCCCACATTAACTCCTTTTGCTTTGAGAAATGAAAAGGCTAAGGCTCCTCCGACAAGGATGTAATCAGCTTTTTTCAAAGCCTGCTTGATAAGATCAATCTTGTTTAGTTTTGCGCCTCCTAGGATCCAGATTGAAGGTCTTTTTGGCTTTAATGCCTTCCTTAGCTGTATCAATTCTGTTTCAAGCAATATCCCTGCTAAAGATGGCAGGAATTCAGTTATTGCATGCAGGGAAGCATGTTTCCTGTGAGACACTCCAAAAGCGTCATTGATATATACATCAGCAAGATCTGCTAAGGAATGGGCAAATATAGTGTCATTCTTTTCTTCTTCTTTATAGAAACGAAGATTTTCCAGCAGGAAAATTTCTCCTAACTTGCCTTTTGAGATCTTTTCTTTAACTTCCCTGCCGATGCAATCATTAAGTTTTACTACCTTAACTTTCGGCAGAAGTTTTTGCAGTTCTTTTGCAACCGGATCTAATCTTAATTCTTCCACAACTTTACCTTTAGGCCTGCCCAGATGCGCGCCAAGTATTATCTTGCATCTTTTGCTGAGAAGATATTTGATTGTAGGCAGTGAAGCTCTTATCCGCATATTATCAGAAACTTTTGTTTTGCCTCCTATCTTTTCCAGAGGGACATTATAATCCACTCTCACAAAAACAGTCTTATTTTCCAATGGGAAATTTCTCAATGAAAATCTTTTCATGTCTCACAAAGAACGATTTAGATATATAAATCTGTTTGTTATCTCGGCTAATATGAAACCCTCGCCAATTGGCCAGCGAACGCAATGCCATTCGTCAGACAAACTTGCTGTTTCCTCTTAAAGAGCCATTGGCTCAATCTTAAGGAAACCGTGAGCGAGAGGGTTTCATATTAGCCTTATCTCTGAAAATCACCATTATGGAATGAAAATAAAACTTTATAAACAATAATGTTGTTCTAGAAGATAGTTCATAATTTGACGATAAAAATAATAAATTGAAAAAAAGAGGTTGGTGTTGATGGATAAAAAAAAATTTGGTTTAATGTTCTCTGGGGTTGTCCTAGTGTTTCTGGCAGTTTTGGCGGTTGCTTCCTTTTTGGATCGTTCTGTAATTATAACCGGAGTTAATCCGGCAAACTTTACAAACGTTTCTGGAAATATTAATCTAAGTACGACTATTGCCTTAAATAATAGCGACGGCGCTCATGTTGTTAATGTATCATTCATGTGGCGATTAAAGTCAAATAACAGCCTTATGTTCAATGAAACCCTTCAGAACACAACTCTGAACCAAACTGTTTTCAATACAAGTTTCTCAACCACTTCACTTCCAGATGGGAAATATAACATATCTATAATGGTAACAAACGCTACTGGTGCACATCTATTTTTAAATCATAGTGCGATTAATGTCACTATAGATAATACGGCCCCGTCTAACGTTACACTATTAAACTCCACTAAGGGGCTCTTTAACTCTACTAGTGGCCGGAAATTTAATATTTCAACAGGCAATATCACTTTCAACGTTAGTGTTTTTGATAAGACTTCAGGAGTCAACAGGACATTGTTCCAATTTGATAATGCCAGCGGTAATTCTTTCAACCTTACAGGTGTCAGCAACGCCTCTAATGCTGCCGGCGCTACTTATGCTATTAATAGTACATCTCTCTGGAACATTAGTTATGATGTCTCTAAGCTGAGAGCTGGGTCGCATACCTTAACAATTTTAGTATACGACTATGCAGTTCCAAACAATGTTAATAGTACGCAAACATTGACCTTTACTGTAAACACTGCGCCAAATGTTACTGTGATAAGTAGCCCTCAGGGAGGCAATTACACTGCTTCCAATGGCGGCGGGCTCCTTTTCAATGTTTCTGCGCAAAATTCAACTACATTTACGACAGTAAAAGATGTGATTTTCCAGTTTGATAACGCTACCGGTAATGATTTCAATGTTACTGCATCTAATCCTTTGAACAGAACTTATGCAAAGTATTGGAACATTACTTACAACGTTTCAAAATTAGTTGCAGGAAATCATACGGTAACTGTTTTTGCAAATGACACTAATGCGAATTTGAATAATACAATAACCGTTACTTTCGTTATTGACAAGACAGCGCCTACTGCCTCTGTAAGCTGTACTCCTTCATCTGTTCAAAAAAGCGCCGCGGCGCCAACATGCACATGTACAACTTCAGATAGTGGTGAGAACCAGACTGGCGTGAAGACAACAACATTCAGTCCGTCTCTAAGCACAGCTACTGTTGGAACCATAACTACACAAAGCTGTACTGCAGTGGATTATGCCGGTAACGAAGGATCAGCAACTGGAACTTTCACAGTTACGGCTGCAACTTCTTCAGGTGGCGGCGCTGGAGGTTCAGGTGGCGGTTCATCAAGTTCAGCAGCGGGGCAGTTTGCAAAAACTGTCTGGACATCAATCCTCACAGGTGAAACTGCTACTGTAGCTGTTGAGAATGGTGAAGTTGGCATTAGTGAGATAAGTTTTGATGTTACTAAGACTATATATGGAGCATGGGTAAGTGTAAATAAGAAAGACAGCTTCCCTAGTTCAGTAGTTGCTTTTGCAGGCAAGGAATATAAAAAGTTAGAAATTTCCAAAGGACCTGCCTTGAAAGAAGATACTTTTGAGAATGCTAAAGTTAAGTTTAAGGTATTGAAGACTTGGCTGGCTGAGAATCAGTTAGAGAAAGGCGGCGTGGCCTTGTTCCATTACGAAGATAGTAAGTGGAGCCAATTGTCTACAGCCGTTGGCGAAGATGATGGAACTTACGTCCACTATACTGCGGAAACACCAGGTTTCAGCTACTTTGTGATTGGTGAAAGAGAAGGTGCTGCGCAACTTCCTGAATCTGAAACCGCTCCATCTGAAGGAGAAGCTCCAACAGCAGCTCCATCTGAAGCTGCGCCTACCGGAGAAGCTCCTGCGGGAGAACCAGCAGGCGCTCCAGCATGGCCATGGGCTTTAGTAGCTCTTGTAGTGATTGGTGTTGCTGTAGCTCTTTACCTGATGAAGAGAAAATAATTTTTAATCTTTTTTTTATATTTTTTTTAGAACTTGATAGTTATTTATAATGATTCAATTTTCTAAGTTTAATAACCTTTTAACTTCGCTTGTAACTCTTTCCTGAAAATCTGTAAGAGTTTCTCCTTCCTTCTTACTCGTGTTTAATGCTGTGAGCAATGATTTTGTAAGTTGAAGTTCTGTTTCCAGGTCAAAAAGCTTAACCTGCTGCAGATGCTCTTTGATTATCTCCTCTTCATAATTTTCAGTATTAGAACTTGATATTTTTATCTCTTCAAACTCTTCAGAATGCAGTTTACTGGTGTTTCTCATCACAAAATAAGCTCCCTTATCATATAGATTATCAGATATCTGTTTAAAATTTATGTCGGAGACCTTGCCTTTCTTTAATGCTCCTAATAAACGGATGGTTATGATTGATCCGCCTAGATCCTTATCATTGAAAAATTCCATGATCTCTGATGTAGTTGTTTCTGGAGTCTTGTGGCTGCAATCCAAGATCAGTTTTTGGTGTTTCGCAACTTCTAAAGGAACCCATTGCGCTTCCTGTTGATTGTTTTCAACAGTGATCAGATAATACCCGCCATGGCTGTATTTTTCTACTTCAGCAAAATTGTTTGGAAAAAGCGCGCCTGGATAGGTTAATGTTCCATATTCTGGAAGTTCGACTTTGTTAGGGTGATGTATATGTCCGCCGGCATAATAATCAAAATTCTTGGGCAGAAAAGAAGCAGGCTGTGATTCAATCATTTCTAGGTGCTTAGGTTTAAGTTCACTCAAAGTTGTGTGGAACATAAAAATTTTGTATCCGGATTCCTGCTCAAGACCAGAACGATCTAAGTTTTGATAATAAGTTTTATCCAGCAATCCTTTCCTTCCCAGTATGCCTGTAATCTTAGCGCCAGTTCTTGGATCGATTGTTATTTCTAGTTTAAGTTCTTTAGTTTCTGGATCAACTTTACCTTTGCATACATTTCTTAGCAAACCAGCATTTTCAAGAACATCAACCATCGTTTTTCCTGACGGCGAGAAGTCATGCGATCCAGCGATCACATATAATGGAATGTTTAAGTCTTTTAGTTCTTTAAGTTTCTTGGCCACTATCTTAAGTGTATCTAGTGAAGGAAGAGAAGTATTAAAAATGTCGCCTGCAAAAAGGATGAAGTCAACTTTGTTATCAATGCATTGGTCTATCGCAGTAAGAAAGGCGTTGGTAGAAAGATCCCGCATTTTCTGGTCCCGCCATGAGCCAAGATGCAGGTCTGCCAGGTGAGCATATCTCATGAAATAATTTTTCTGCTGATTGTTTATATTGATTATTGTTCTGGAAAAGTTTTGATTATGCAAAAAATAGCCAGAAAACCATTGACTTTAGTCAATGGACGAATGGCTTAAATTCTGGGCTATTTTTGCATCCTAAAAATGCGTAGTTTAGAAACCGTCTTTTTTCAAACCCCGCCCTTCAGGGCGTGGGTAAGACGGTTTCACGCATTTTTATGATTCTATCTATAAGTTCAGACCATGATTCTGCTGGTGTTGTAATTTTGTTTGGTAGGTATTCCTGTTCATTTAAACGCGGAGAATTCCACCACTCTAATGAGTGGTGGTTTGCTGAGCAAACCCCATATACATTGTGAAATTCTTGCGTGCTCAAAATTAGGCTGGCGGGTGAGCGGAGCGAATATGCTACCAGTCTATTGACTGGTAGTCCCGCCAGTCCTATTTTGACACCTATCAGGAAAACTCTACCTGAGTATTCCATCTCTTCTAAAGCTCTTGCTACACGCGCATCATTGTCAATGATCCCATTTACATGCGGGAAGAGGTAATCTAAGGCCGCTGCTTTCCATTCTGCGCTGTTTTCAAAATCTATATCTTTACTTTTCATTCCTAATGGTAACCGAGGAAAATTATGCTGCGTTAAAGAAACTTCAGTGACCCATCTTAGATTTTCAGTTCTGGCGGTAAGGTAGCAGGCCATCAGTCTTTTTTGTTCTAATTCGTTTATTCTAACAATAGCGTCAGTTATTGGCATGATGCTGGAATGGAATTCTGGATCATCGACTTTACTGTAGGCAGCCGCTTTAGCTTCAGGTATCCCTCCCCAATATAATATTTTTCCTGTCAAGGCAAAATGTTTTCGGGCTTGATCTCTAGTCAATTTTTCAGGTGAGGGAAATCTTTCTGATAACAGATCATGATATGCATCTGAAGTATGATAAGAAGTATCATCTAGATCTACAGCTAATCCTTCAATACCTTCTGACTGAAGGTGAGATTTTAGTCTATAAACTGATTCTCCAAGATTCATGAAAAAACTATTTTTGTTTTGTTTTTAAATAATTCGTTGCTCAAAGTATTTAAACTTGGTAATATTTGGTTTGATGTGGTTAAGGCAAATCTTTTAGGTAAAAAGAATTCTTCTAAAGTAAAATCACGGGCTAGGAAGTCAATGAGAGTTCTTATGGCTGGTTCACTGGCTTGGTCCATTTTTTTTCAAACTAAATATTGTATTAGGGGAAATATAACCACTGAAAGAAGAACGGCTTTTGAGCAAGAATTAGGTTTTCCCATACTCGGATATCTTGAAGATGTTGAACAAAAGGAAGGAAACATATCTAAAATAGCTAACGCTGTCCATAGAGAGAAAGTACATGGTCCATTTGAGATGAATTCAATCAGGATAAGTTCAAGCAACTATTGGCGGAAATCAATAGCAGGCCAACTGGAACATCTTTTATTTCAAGGAGGAGAAGCGTACACAGGGATAGCTCCTCCTGATCTTGACAGGATATATCTCAATAATGATTTCTCACCCTATACCATCATGCATGAGTTATGCCATGTCAAATCTGAAAAAATCCATGACGCCAATCCTGAATTTAAGGAGAAGTGGGTATCTTTAGCTTTGGATGATGATGGAAATACTCACTATACTTCCTTGACATTATGGTTCTTGTCAAAATTAAGGTTTATTGGTGATCATATAAAAGTTAGTGATCATACTTCTGAAGAGAATGAAAAAGATGGTTTTATCAACAGCTATTCCCGATATTGGTGGTATGAAGATGCAGCTGAAGTCTGTGAAGAAGCAGGATCCAGATATCTTCGTACAACAATTAGGCAGATTTATGATGATAAGAATGCAAGAATCACAGCTAAATTCAAGCTTGCCCAGGAGTATGGTCTCATTCCAGCTGAATTTCTTGATTATCTTAAAGTTGAAAAGGCTGTTAAAGACGATGATGAAACTTATGAATCAGCGAATAAAATATTAGAGATTGGGAAAGCATTTCTGGAAGAACATCCCGAGACTGTCTATGAAATAACTATAAGAAATAAAATGGGGAAACTTCTTGAAGAAAGTGAAAATTATGAGAGAGCAATTGCCGAATACAAGCTTGGATTACAGGCAAATTATAAAGATCATGTTGATTACAAAGACACTCTTCATAGAATCTCAATCTGTCATGCGCAGCTGGGCAGTTCTGATAAGATGAAGCTGTATGAAGAAGCAGAAAAAAGATATGAGAAGGGATGGAAGGATAATGATATTAAAACTGCAATTCATGGGGTAAATGATTTTTTGAAAGGGAATGGAGAAAAATTTTGAGGGATTATTCTTCGTAATGTTTGAAAGCCAGCTCTCTGCCCGGTGAAGTTGCAATGTATAGGGTCATGTGAGCAGCAGAGAGTTCTTTCATAGTCTCCCATTCAAACCTATGTACTACTGGGTGCTTGCCGCTTTCTAACACTTTTCTAGTTTGATGGTACGCGTTAATGTTCCAATAAGTAAGCAAAGCTAAAGGAACCATAATCCCCATTGTGCTGGATATAGCTAAAGATTCAAGATCCATTCCAGCAGGAAAGAACTGTTAACTTAAAACGCGGAGTATTCCACCACTCTATTGAGTGGTGGTTTGCAAGCAAACCACTTATTTATTTGTGGAATACTTGCGTGCTCAAAATTAGGCTGGCGGTGAGTGAAACGAACATGCTACCGGTCTATTGACCGGTAGTCCGCCAGTCCTATTTTGACAACATTACTCTACTGTTACTGATTTGGCCAAATTTCTGGGCTTGTCAATGTCACATTCCCTTAAGTCTGCAATATGGTATGCAAATAAATGTACGGGAACTGTTTCAAGAAGCGGGTATAAAATATTATCCACTTTTGGTATGTAGATGATGTCGTCACTTACTTCTTTGATCTTTTCATCTCCTTCCGTGGCTACAGTTATAACTTTTCCATTTCTTGATTTGACTTCTTTGATATTGCTGAAAGTCTTGTCATAAAATTCATCCTGCGGACAAATGGCAATAGTAGGCATCTCTTCACTGACTAATGCAAGCGGACCATGTTTAAGTTCACCGGAATGGTATGCCTCAGCATGTATGTAAGCGATCTCTTTAAGCTTTAATGCTCCTTCGAGAGCTATGGCAAAATTTCTATTTCTGCCGATGTAAATAAAATTTGGATACAGAAAATATTTCTCAGCCATCTTTTTTATTTTATCATTAAGCGTCAGCAGATGACTGATAATCTCTTTATATCCTGGGAACTGAAATTTTGCGTCTGCAAGATGGAATGCCAGCTGGTACATGCTTATTATCTGCGCAAGGAATGCTTTAGTGGAAGCCACACTGATCTCCGGTCCGGCTCTGGTGTAGATGACCTCATCAGATTCCCTGGCGATCGTACTGCCGACAACATTTATTATAGATAACGTCTTTGTTCCATTTTCTTTAGCTTTTCTTATTGCTGCTAACGTATCTGCAGTCTCCCCACTTTGTGAGATTGCTATGACCAGATCTTTTTCGCTTAGGATAGGATCCCTGTATCTGAATTCTGAACCTGGATAAAATCTTGCTGGAATTTTTGCAATCTGTTCGATGATATATTCTCCAAGAACTCCGGCAAATCCTGCTCCGCCGCAGGCGACTATATGGATCTTCTCAGGCTTGTTTTTGATATCAAACAAAACATTTAACTGGTCTTCAACAACTTTTGGCTGTTCAGATATTTCTTTAAGCATGAAATGTTTATATCCCTGCTTCTGGGCCTGTTCAATATTCCAATGCACTTCCTGGACTTTAGGTGTTAGAATTTGCCCGTTGAAATTAAAAATTTCAAAGCCGTCTTTGGTAATTCTTGCCAGCTCAAAATCATTGACATAGATAACTTTTTTTGTATGTTCAATGACTGCTGAAACATCGGAAGCAAAAAAGTTTTCTCTTTCACCCAGGCCGATGATTAAGGGACTTCCGTTTCTTGCTCCGATAATTTCTTGGCTGTCATTTTTTATTACGCAGAAAGCGTATGCTCCCTGCAGTTTTTTTATGGTTTTAAGGACAGCTTCTTTCAGGTCTCCTAAATAGTTCTTAGCGATCAGATGCACTATCACTTCTGAATCAGTATCTGAAGAAAAAGTGATGTTATCTTTTCTTAACTCTTCTTTGATTTCAAGATAGTTCTCAATGATGCCATTATGAACCAGAGCAAAACTGCTTGTTTGGTCAGTGAAAGGATGAGCATTTCTGTCTGAAGGGACGCCGTGCGTTGACCAGCGTGAATGGCCTATCCCAATCTTTCCCTGGGGAAGAATTTCTGACTTGAGAATTTCAACTCTGCCTTTCTTTTTGTTGATATTTATAGTGCTGTTATTTATTATTGCCGCTCCAGCAGAATCGTAACCTCTGTATTCTAATTTTTCTAATCCTTTGATGAGAATCTGGCTGGCCTCTTTTTCTCCGATATAACCTATGATGCCGCACATAACATTTTTGACGGTAGAATCAATTTAAGAAGATTATGATTTTTAAGTAGGGAAGAAAAGTTTTTTGTAAATTTTATTATGGGTTATCTAGTTATAAATTTTTCAATAGAGGACTTTGATTAACCCTTCTTTTTAATATTTTCGGCAATTTTTTGCTAATTTTCACTTTTCCTTAACTTCTTTTTTTGTTTTTCTTTTCATTTTCTTTGTCTTTTCCCTCATTTTTACATAGCTA
>Ga0210057_1000435_pt1 | contig 68993 bp, 73 predicted proteins | sample CryGeyCG2114_010_2_FD_183968 | JGI IMG/M metagenome (GOLD analysis project Ga0210057, IMG submission 183968) | Groundwater microbial communities from aquifer - Crystal Geyser CG10_big_fil_rev_8/21/14_0.10 (SPAdes) (version 2) | ecosystem: Environmental > Aquatic > Deep subsurface > Groundwater ...
CTGGATCAAGGTTATTTTTTCTCGATCTCCTTCTTCTAAAAGTAGGTCAAGCTCTTTTTGTGTTAAGCCAAGATGTTTATGGATAAAAAATCGCATAGCGCTTTCCGCTGTAGTGCCTCCTTTTTTAACCATCTCAAAAAGATCTTTATCTTCGATAAGAAGATGTTTTGCGTCTCTAACTTTTCTAATATGCAAAAAAAGAGTTCCTAAAAAGGCAATATTTCCTAATGCTAAACTACATGTTTGCAAGACTTCAGGAAGAGCTGTATCAAAAATTTCCTGAGTGCCTTCCATAAAGGTTTCCACATTACCAAGTATTTCAGAGGCTCCCATAAACGTCCCTAAAGCCGAGATTTTAGCATTTTCACTATCTTCAGCTGTGGCGTCACTTCTTAGCTGTGAGAAGTTTTCCTTAACCCTTTCAAAAGCTCCACCTAAGGACAAGAAAACAGGCAGCTTTAATTTGGCTATGAGATCTTTAGCCAAATCTTTATCTAGATAGTCTAAAGAATGCATTAGGTTCAGGTTAAGCCTTACAAAATGCATCCCTTGTGATATTTTATCCCAGTTTGCTCTTGCTTTCTGAAAAAGATTGTCAAAAACAGTCTTGTGTTCAGAATAGTCATAAGGAACTGGGTGACCATCCACTAAAGGCTGATTGTCTACTTGCGTTACCATTTAACTAACTTATTTACTATTTAATTAAATAGTATTATACCACAAAACAAATAATTATTTAATTATAAAATTATTACTTTACACATGAAGTTTATATGCGATCAAATGCTAATTAATTTAGGAAAGTGGCTTAGGATAGCAGGGTATGATACCTTGATAATTTTAGATGGTCTTAGTGATATTTTCATAGAAGAGCGTGCTGTTAAGGAAGATCGTTATTTGCTCACTAAAGATAAACATTTTTTGAATGAAGGGGTGAAGAAAATAGTTTACATTAAGAGTGTTAGGCTCCATAGCTGTGTAGAAGAGTTAACACAAAAACTTGAGGTCAACTGGCTTTTTAACCCACTTTCCAGGTGTCTTATTTGCAATACAGAGCTAATCGAGGTAAATCAGTCTGAAATACCGGATAAATTAAAGAGTTTTGATGAAGTCGTAAAGTGTCCTCATTGCCTAAAATATTACTGGCATGGAAGCCATTATAAGGCAATGGTTGAACAGCTCACAAAATGGCAAAATCATGAATGGAACTAGCTTGGCAAAGTTGCTCATAATCATAGGGCGGTAATTATTTCTGTTGGGATACTTCTCTTTATAGGGTCAAAGCTAGGTCTTGGCTTTGGCAAGCTTCCAGGGGATATCAAATTGAAAGGTGAAAAAACAACAGTCTATTTTCCAATTGTTACGATGTTAATTGTAAGCTTTGTTATGACGGTTGTTTTAAATATTATTTTATGGATTTTTAGAAAGTAACAACTTGAAAGTTGCCCAGGAAGGGACTCGAACCCCCACACCTTACGGCACCAGAACCTAAATCTGGCGTGTCTACCAATTTCACCACCTGGGCTTGGAAATGAGTTGTTATTAAATCGTTTTATGCCATTTTAAGTCAAGCAAGTATTTCTAAATCAGGTCTTTTCTTAATAAGAGCATTTATACAAGAGATGGAAAGAGGGGATCCTAAAATGTTGATTTTTTTTAATTGCTCAGCTTGAGAAATGATCTCTAGTGATCTATCTGTTATTTTTTGTGATCGGGAAAGATCTAACACAGAGAGAAAGGGTAGGTTTTTTGTTAGAAGCTCCACTTGTTGGTCTGAGATGTCGTTAAAGGAAAGGAAAAGGTTTTTAAGATTTGGGCATGACTTTACTAAACTAGTTACTAAATCATCAGAAATGACTCCAACAGCTTTGAGATAAAAAGAGGTCAGCTTTTCCATTTTCGGTATAAAAAGTTTTGAGGAAATCTTGCAAAAGCTCAAATCTAAAACATGCAGTGTCTTTAAAGTTGGAAAGGCATCAATTTTAAAAGGGGAAGATCCCATTTTTAAAGATTGAAGATAGGGGCATTTTTCAGATAAGTAAAACAAGGATTGCTGCGTTAATTTGCCCCCATTTTTCCCAGGAAAAACAATAGACTGAATAGAGGAAGTAAATTGTAAAAAAACTGCATCGGATAAATGCTTTCTTCCATATAGGTGTATTTCTTTTAGTTTAGAGCATATATTTAACAACCTAATTAATCCTTCATTTGTCAGGCAGTCTCTTTTATTTGCATCAAAAATAGAGAGGTCAATAGTTAAGCACCCTTGAGGGATAGCACTTACAATTCCATCTGTGATGGCTTCGCAGTCTTTTAGGTAAAGAAACTTTAGGTTTTTAATTGCATGAAAAGAGGAAACAGCTTTTTTTTCATCAAAAGAGTGTACATTAGAGATCTCTAAAAATTCTAAATTTTTGCATTTTGCAAGAAAGTCTAGAAAAAGGTTTGACAAGTTGCGCTTGTCAAAAAAAGATATCTTTTTAGCATTTTCCAATTTTTCTATAAAACTTATAGTCATTGACAGCTCTTCTCGGGGTGAAGCTAGAATTGTATATAGTAGCTTTATCTAAATCAAGTCTTCTAAAAAAACTTTAAAAAACTTATCACTAAAAAAGAGGGGAGTTTTATGTTATATAAATTCTTTTTAATGCTTTTTGGGGTTTGTTGCTCAGTGGCAGCGCTTGATTTAATGGTGTTTGATTCAATCGAGAAAAATATAGAAAGTATTGAAAGAATAACACAAATCCTGCAAAGAAGCTCTTATGATGATGCACAAGGCTTATATAAATTCATTCAGCTGTCTGAAGAAAGGCTGGCTCTTATAAATAATCTCAAACAAGATTTATTTTATTTGTTTTCTGATTTTCATGCAAAAGACCAGTATATGACCCAGAGATTAGAAATGTTATCGGAGCTTTTAAAAAGTATAAGCTACTTAGAAGAAAACTTCGACCCTAAGTGGACCGAGAAGACTTTAAGAGATATGAATTCTCTTAAAAGGTCATTTAACTTAGAAGTAACCCCACCTTACCTTCCTAGAAAAAAGTCAAAATATACCATTCGGCCACAAGAAGGTTGTCCATAAGGAATTGCGCTCATCCAAAATCTCCTTAATTTATCCATGAGGAAGGTTCAAAATAACTCTGTGTTTAGAAGATATGCGTTTTTATAAATAATAGCTTTTTCTATCGCTTCCACTTTTTCAGAAAAATTTGTTTTCCATTTAAGGCTAACATTCCGTAAAAGCCCACTACTTTTATCAAAATTACCTAATACAGCTTGGAGTTTAGATAATTCTAGAAAATTATTACTTTTACTTGTTTCTGATAAAGTTTCGGCAATTTCTTCTGCGTCTTTTAATATTCTTTCTGCTTCATCGGGGTTTTGAAGTTTAATATAGACGCTAGCTAGTTCTATTAACGAAGAAGTTTTACAGGCCATATAATTTTTGCCCCCGTTTTTAATATTATGATAAATCCCTTCTGCTTCTTGTAAAAGCTCGATGGCATCTTCTGATTTTCCTAACATAGGACAGTCTTCAGCTATACGCACCAACATGGATGCTTTAGAGTAACTAAAATGTAATTCACTAGTAAGAGCTTTTATTTTTTGAAAAACTGATTCAACTTCAGTTTTCATATTTAATTTTGAACAATGTATAATGACTTTCTTCAAGTCATGAATTTTTGCAAAAACATTATCAATCTTATTGGCAAGCTCTATAGCATTTTTTAATATTTCTTCGACTTTATTAAATTTTCCTAATAGATAATTAGTTTCAGCTAGGCTTATCAAATATTCGATTTTCTCACGATCATCGCTAATAATTTCGATAAGATCTTCAATTATTAGAAAGATTCTATTTGACTGATCCGCTTCATCAATTCTTTGATAAGCATAAGCAAGAAATAATAATACCTGGAATTTATCATGTCGATCTAAAGAGCTTTCTTCTTTTATCGCAAGAGCGTCACTTTCAATGCTTTGGAAAATGCTCTCGAATGCAGCGACATTATTTAGCCGGTGATGCATTTCACCAAGTAGGATTGAAATCTTAAGTTTAGTGCCTCTAGCTTGAGCTTGAGCTCGCTTTTCAATATCCTTTAAAAGACCGTTAGCTTCAACGGTGTTATTAAGTCGTATATAAATTTTGACCAGGTCTATCGAAAGGGAAATTTTATCTGAACACAATGCAGAAATTCGCTTTTTAGCTAAAGCAAGGATCTCATCTGTCCTTTGTTGAAAAACTGGAGTTCCTCTTTTATGTGTCAGCTCTAGAAGTTGAAACCTCGAATAAAAGTCTGAAAAAGAACCTATTAAATCGCAAATTTCTATTGGAGTTGAGTCTAAAAAGCAAGAGGTAAGGGAAGCAGAAGCCATAGCTAAACCCTTGAGCTTTTCAGCTCATGTATAAATATGCGCCTATTTAAGAAGTTATAAGAGCTGTTAAGGTCGCTAAGAAAGAAAGGAGCTGAATGAGAGGTTGTCTTAGTGAAGTAGTTTCCTAAGCGACCGTGAAAACCTATAGCGTTTCCTGCGTAACCTCTAGCTCTTTCTAATAATTCTTCAGATTTGGAAAAGTCTTTTAATTGAGCGTATTTATTGCTGAGCCTAATAAAATAAGTAGGTATTTGATCTTTTTGGTCAAATCTAAAAAGATTACTTTCAATTTCCTGTAAGATATTTTTTGCTTCTGTCAAATCTTTTAGCTGAATATAAATACTTACAAGTTCGAACAAGAATGGAAAGCTTATAGATGGCATATTATTTTGTATTACTTCTTTAGCTTCTAATAAGTAAATTTTGGCTTGTTCAGGCTTTTGTAGGTCAATGTACCCTAAGGCAATTGCTATTAAAGAATTAAAAATTATAGAAGAGGGAAATTCTTTATATGTATGACCTATTATAGCTAGTGCTTCTTGTAAGAAAGCATCGGATAGAGCTGTATCAGTATTATTATATGCTTTTGCAAGTTTCATGAGAGAGCTGATTCGATAGCTTGGTATCGTGAATGTGTCCATGATATTCTTAACATGTTCCAGTAGATTATCACTTTCCTTGTCATCTAAGGTGCTAAGCTTAATATATATTTTAATAATCTCTAAAAGCTTCATTTCTCTGTCGGCAAGATAAAATTTTGCAGTTTTTTGTTCAGCTATTTGTAAAATATCCTTAACCTCTGAGAAACATCCAATATGCATATAAGTATTAGTTGCATCCTTGATACACGAAAAATCCATATCTTTACTTTTTGCATCTAAAAAAGATTTAGCTTTTTCAGTATCCCCCAAAGAAAAGTAAGCATAGGCATAACTTATGGATTTCTGCTGTGGACAATGACCACTACTACTTAGTAATGCTTCAGACTTTTCTAAAAGGTTTTTAGCTCTATCAAAACTTTTCAGTTGAATATGAGCATAGGCAAGATTTAATAAAAAATCGGATTTTTCTCTAGAGTCTGAAATTTGGAAATTTTCACATTCCGCAAGGTTTTTAGCTCTATCAAAACTTTTCAGTTGAGTATGAGCATAGGTAAGATCTAATAAAAAATTGGATTTTTCTCTAGAGTCTGAAATTTGGAAATTTTCACATTCCGCTAGTAGCGATAGGGCTAGATCATTATCTTTTGCCTCAATACAGTCTTGAATAATATCTAGCAATATTTGCGGGCTACCAATCTTAATCATTTCATCGTATAGGCCAAAACGCGCATAAGAATAGCAAATAAAGTGAGAACTTGCTTTAAAGCCATATGCACTACAGTCTTGCAAAAAACTCAAGGCAAATAACTGGATATCTTGAGCGGGCACACTTTGTCTAAGATCTAACAAACAATTGATGGTTTTTGTGAAACTAGAGGTAACAACAAAGCTGGATGAAGAACTTTTTATATATTTTTGAAGTTTTTCGAAGATTTTTTTTGCTTGCTCTACATTTCCTAGTTGAAGATAAGCTTTTCCAATATCTTGCAGCCTCTGAAGTTCGTAGGAAAGTCCAAGGGGGTAGCTTTCAGCATGATTAAAAAGAGTTTCACTTTCTTTATTTAAACCAATTGTAGCGCAGGTTTTAGCAAGACCTAATAGAGCTGTAATTGGTTGATAATAGAAGCTTTTTTTAGGAATATAACTGTTAGCTTCTTGTATTTGTTCTTTGGCTTTGTCTATCTCTCCTGATTGCATGTAAGCTTCAGCAAATTTGCTAAAAAGTTTAATGAGTTGCCAGGTAAGGTGACAGTCTGAATATTGCTTTTCCTTATAATAATTTTGAAGCTCATGTAAACAAGTTTCTGCCCCGGTAAGCTTTCCTAGAAGAATGTAGGATTCCGCTACTTTTATTTTATCTTCAAAGTTTTGATGGTCAATAAAGTTTTGATGGTCAATTCCTGAAAGAGAGTTATTTGCTGCTAGAATAGTTTTTTCACATTCTCCTTGAAAATGTAAGCTTTGCTCTGGGAATTTCTCTTGGCAAACTTGCGAGGCGTGGAAAAGAAAATTAAAACTAGATTGTAAATCACCTTCCTGCTGAGGGCTGGCAATATGTGAATTGATGAGTTTAATAAGTTCTACAGGTAGTTCACTAACAAAAAAAGTTCTTTCTGAATCAGCTTCAACCTCACTACATAGAGGAAAAGTTCGTAAATGAGTTAGATGAGTAACGGGGGTGGAAGCTGCCATTTTAATACCTAATTTAGAAAAAATAGGTAAAACCTTATCGCTAACTAAGTTAATTGCCAACAAGTTATTTGTGAAAATAAAAGGAGAAGCTAGGTACCAAAAAACCTATCTCCAAAATCTCCAAGTCCAGGTAAGATAAATTTTTTGTCGTTCAATGAAGGGTCTACAGCGATGGAGTAAAGTGAAACGTCAGGGTATGTTTTTTTAATTAAAGTTACCCCTGGCTTGGAAGAGATCAAGCTTATAACAAAGATATTCGATAAAGTAGCTTTATAAGCTTCTAGTTTTTTAAGACAAGCAATAGTGCTGCCTCCTGTGGCGATCATAGGATCTAATACAAAAATAGTGTCATTTTTTGAAATGGTAGGAAAATTCTCATAATAGATGTGAGGCAATGCTGTCTCTTCATCTCGCCTTATCCCCATAAAACCAACCTTTGCAGTTTCGTAAAGGTTAAGAAAAGCAGGGAGCATGACCATTCCAGACCTTAAAATAGGAAGTAAGATAAGATTATCTACAACTTTTGTGCCATGCCCCTTTTGTAAAGGGGTCTCTACCGATATTTTTTCTTCAGAAAGAAAACTGCCAGCATCACTTGCAATAAGCGAGCAAAGCTTATTAGCTGCTTTTCGAAAGTCCTCTCTAGAGGTTTTTTTATTTCGCAATATAGTTAACAGAGACTGCTTCATTGGCTATTTTCAGATTCATAAATAGGGTGTACATCAAAACCAACTTCTTTAATAGAAAAAATCAATTTTGCAATAGAATCCCAAGGTGCTGATTTATCAATATGAAGAAGCACAAGTGTCTGTTGTTTATTTTTTGGTAACAGTCCTGTTTGGTACTGTTTAGCAAGTTCTTCTTGCACTTGGGCTGTAGTCTGCATCAAGTGCTCATTAAACTCCGTTACCCAATGATAGTTGCCCTTATGGTCTATGCTTAAGTTTACTCTGTGAAAATCCTGTTCATTGAGAGCTAAGTTGTTTCCTTGCTTTGAGTTTAGTTGTGCTAAATCAATAGCAGAGTCATAAAGGGTTGCCCTTGTAACAGCAAGCGTTGAGAACAATGCAAGCATTAGAAAAAGGAAGTCAATCATAGCGGCAAAGTTTATGCCTACATTAGGTTTTAATTCCTCATCAGGTATTAAGCTCATTGATTAACGCTCCGCATCAATTAGTTGAGTTAAAGACATAGCTTCGTTTTCCACAAAACTTAGCATTTTGACTAAACGATACTTCAATGTTGTATAGAAAATCATAGCAATAATGGCAACGATAAGGCCTACTACTGTTGTTCCAACAGCAATTCCCAATCCGTCAAATAAGGAGTTAATGCTTTCAATAGATCGGTTAACATCATAAAAGGCATAAAACATACCAATAACTGTTCCAAGAAGGCCAAACATAGGAGCAATAATGACAATGTCATTTAACAAAGAAAGCTTTTGCCAAAAAGAGGCAGATCCTCTTTTACCTTCATTTTTCATAGTGTCAATCATTACTTGCGCCCCATACTTTCTGGAGTGAATTCCAGCAGCAACCATGTTGGCGAGTAAAGTATTTTTTTGCTGACAGAAACTAAGGGCTTCTTCAAATTTTTTCTTGCTTAGAAGTCCTTGCATATTTTCATGAAAGTCTTTACTGCGAAGTCTCTTCATTCGGAAATTAAATAAGCTAAACAGCCAGATTGTTACTGAAGATATTGATAAGAACAGTAAAACAGAATAGATCATAGGAGACGCAGAAAATACTTGTCTGATATCAATAGAAGAAAATGCCTGACTAGACACTGCCTTCTCTATTTTATGGGGAATTGTATTCATAGTTACATCTGATTCAGCAAATAAAGTGGTACTCAGTCCGATGTAAAAAAAAGTTAGAAATAAATATCTTTTCATGCTTTGTGATCTCCTTTTAAGCATCTGATCTTCTATCTTAATAGGAATTTGTGAAATTAACAATATGTAATTCTGAAATTAGGTAGATGCAAATCCACATAAAACTTATAATTTTTGTCCATGAAAGCTAAAGATTTATGGATACCCTTTTCCTATGAAAATAGGAGACCGGTTATTATTCAAAGACTTTTATTTATTCCTTCTCATTATGAAGAGCATTTAAAGTTTGCTATGCCTAACTTGTCAACTATCTTCCAAAATGAGAATGCATGTCATGTTGAATTTTGCAGTGGGAATGGGCAATGGATTATTGATAAGGCTAAAAATGAGCCTGATAAGAACTGGATAGCAGTAGAAAAAAGATTTGACAGGGCGAGAAAAATTTGGGTTAAGATGCATAATGAAAACCTATCCAATTTATTTGTGGTTTTAGGTTCTGCTCAAGATTTTGCTAAATATTATCTTCGTGATAATTTAGTAGATGGGGTCTTTGTTAATTTTCCTGATCCATGGCCTAAAAAAAAACATGCTAAGAACAGGCTTTTTCAATCGGAGTTTATTCGAGATTTAGCAGCTATATTGAAACCGCAAAGAACTGCCTTTATTGTAACTGACGATGAAACATACAAAGGTCAGGTAATTGACCATTTCTTAGAAAATATTCATTTTAGACCTGAATTTCCCAAGCCATATTTTATAAATAATTTTGAGGCGTATGGTCAGTCATTTTTTAATGACCTTTGGGTTAATAAAGGAAGAAATATTTATTATATGAGTTTTATACGTGAGTAATTTACCTATTGAAGATATCGCATTTGATCATAGAAGCATTACTGTTAATCAAAAAAACTTCATTCTGAATGCATCTACCAACGAAAGCGATCCCAATATCAACACAGTTATTCTATCTTTGGATTGTAGGAATGAGTCTTCTTTAGATTGGAGTAAAGAACTAGAAAGGGCAAGAAAACTTAAAGAAGACAAGTTCTATATCCTATGGGATCTCAACTTAGGTCTTCCTGAAAAGAACTATCCTATAGAAGACGACACACTGCTTTCTTCAGTCAAAATTGCTTTACATCAATTTATTCAAGTTTTTTGGCAGGAGTTCCAACCTTGGACCATAGGAGTTGTTTTATATAAAGGAAATGTTCCCAGCTTTTCTTGTACCAAACATGAAGAAAAGTATAGCGAAGAAGTGCATCAGCTGACTCTTCTTTCAGACTATCTGCATCTTTTATCTTTTTCTCTTCCTGACGAATTGCAGATTTTTACTTTAATAGAAGCATCCTCTTTAGAAAATGATGCTTTGCTTACCTATTGCGTTTCTAAGGAAAAGTTTGAGTATTTTATATTAGCTTTAAAAAATTCTGAAACTCCTATATCTGCACTCAAATGGAGTAGCATTGAAGGAAAAGACCTAATTACTTCTCAGTCCGAGGAATATGCTTTTTCTCAAGATGTAAATATTGGTGTTTGTTTTGTAAAAGACGCTTCTATTTCCAGTGAAGTCTTGCAAGATTTTGACAATCTTTTTACTCACCTTAAAAAGAAAGGGATTTCCTATCGTATTCTACCAGAAATTTTTGCAACAGAACAATGGGATGAGCTAGATTACATTATAGTTTTGCAAAAGTATGCTAGCGATCAAATAGTTAGGATGCTTCAAGGGTTTATGGCAGCAGGGGGCACCGCAGTAAGCTATGGCGATAATCTTGGTTTAGAAGGTGAAATCCCTTTTAATCAGCTAGTGGCAGAATAAAACCAAGTGGGTTTTAACACTTTTCTTATTAATTTTTAGAAAACTTGAAAGGCAGTAACATGACAAGCTTTATAAAAGATGCAAGATCGTCTGTCTGTAACTTATCTTTCGATGATTTTCACATTCATAGCACTCAAGAATCTAGTCAGATAGAAGAGGTATTAGCCTCTTTTTGGGAACATAGGAGCAAAGACACTCAATTTATTGAGGACTTAAAAGAGAGTCCACTTTTAGAACGCTTAATAAGGTATGATAAAAAGTTCAATAACAAAAGAAAGGTAGAGTTCGAATCTGCTTTGGCTATGGTTATTAGGACCTATCCTAGAATGCTGCAAGAGCCCGTAGTAAAAGTAACAAAGGCAATAGCTCCTGATTTTATTGCTTCATTTGAAAAAGTAATTGCTCAAACAGATGATAGTGAAATCTACCTTCATCAGTGCTTTTATCGCATTATTTCTGAATGTCCAGATATACTTATTGAATATACAGGGGAGTATAAAAATAGTATCCCATCAGATGTAGAAGAAAAGAAAAAATTTGCTTCTTGGATATACGATAAGTTGCATAGTTTGGAAGCAAAAGATTTGCACTGTCAATTGCTGTTGATTAGAGAGTATGGCAATTTTTTTCTTAGGCCTTATGCTAATTTTCCTCAGTTTCAACACTTAAATGATGGAGAAGGGATGCAAGTGCTGCCGAAAAGCATTGGTGAGGAAGCATCTAAAATAAAAATGAAAGAGCTGTGGGATAGCTCTCGCCAAGCTATTTTTAGCAAATATCCTGCTTTTGACCTTAGAAGAGTTTTAACTCATCCAGAAAAGCATCAATTAACAAAACAATCGGGTATTTTTGATGCTGAGTCCACTTATGAAACTAGGTATATTCATAAATATTGCCCTGAGATTCCTCTTCATTTACCTGGAAAAAGTGTATGGTTTGTTAACTCGACGTTCGATTTCACTAAAAAAGTGAGGTATGAATTGGATATGCCCCTTATAGGATCGCAAGGTGGTAGGGTTGGGTTAATCCTGATACCAGCAATCGTAATAGGTGGTTTGCAGGGAGATGAGTTAAGGATGTTTAATTTATGCGCGATGAGTTTCATAGTCAGCAATGGGCATCACTCCCTTCATGAACTGAAGTCAATGTATAATGCTTTGAACATACCATATGTCGATGGGTATTATAAAAGTTTGTTTCCAGATGGATTAATTGAAGCTCATCCTGAATTGTCAGAGCTGCAAAGAGATTTTAGCGATTTATTGAAATAAAACATCCACCCTAATTAAACTCCCTCGCTAAAAAATAATAAGTATAATTCATGACTCATAGTATCAGTTCCCCTATTTTATCTATTGTGAATAACATAGGGTTATTTAGTTCAACATACTGGGAATAATAAAACATTAACGCTTGAACAAGCGGGTTGGATATTGAAAACGTTACTATATTCTTTTAAAGATACATACCTTAGAAAAGATAACTTTTTCATGCCAATATAGAGCTTTATAGCCTAATTCTTTGGAAAAGCCAAACTCAGGTATTATAAAAGAAAAATCTTGAGGAAATAAAAAAACCACAGGTAAATTTTTTGCTGATCAAACAAAACCCTGTAGTGATTCTGGCGTCAGAATAACAAATCTCTCATAAATCGCGGAAACATTAATTTTTGGTTTTCTAAAATGGAAGACTTCTCCTTGTAAAAAGATAGGCAGTCCTTTTAAGTTTTCAGACCATGCTATTGAAACTCTTCTTATTCTTCGACTTATCTATCAACTGCCTTCTCTTACCTTATCTAAAAAAGAAAAAAGTGACTGATGTAGTTTTTGATACAAAAGGCATTAGAGTCTATGAAAGTGGGGAGTGGAAAAAAGAGAAGTATTGTCTATAGTAAAGCTACTAATTCTCGGGTTCATGGTTTATCTCTAATTCTATTTAAATCAGGCTACAAAGCCTCAGTGTAATAGTTTTTTTTAAATTTTAAATATATTTATTAATTTTAAGCTGAGTTGTTTAAGTTAAATTATATATTGACAAAAATAATTATATTTAATATAATTTTTTTTAAAAAAATAAAAGAGGTAATTATGTCTAATGCTACTAATTTCATTGCATCTCCTGTTGAGATAGGGTTATTAGGAAATATTTTAAATTATATAGATTTTGAAAGCCAAGTTGCATTAAAAACAGCTAGTGCGTCTTGTTATGAACTTTTTAATTCAAGAGAACCTTTATTACAACTTCCTCAAGTGAAGGCAATTTCAAATCTTACCCCTAGGGATATAAAATATTTAAATAACTATAGCTTAGAACAATATGAACGACGAGAACGATACAGTCACTTGTTTTCTGTTCCTATGTATCAACCCATCAAAAATATTTTTCGAGTAGTTAATAATTTTCTATTTGGCAAAGTAACAGAAAGAGATACTTCTCCTCCTCCTTTCCATGTTGATAGGCTCTTTTCCTTCCCCGTTGTTAGGAGGTTCCATGAAAAATTAGATCCCAATGGAAAGATTTTGGGTAGATACTTAACAGAAGTTCTTCAAGTTAAATGTGAAAAAGACCCAGAAGATATGATTGCTTTTTTACAAAGCTTTTCTTTGGATGCTAGAGAAACTATTCAATCTTTAAACTTTTTTAAATCAAGTATTACAGATGAGCAAGTTTCTCAAGTTTTAACTCTATGTCCAAATATAAAAGTTTTGAATCTTGGTGGTACTAATATTACAGGGGAGGGGTTTGCTGACCTACCAGCAAATAATAAATTAGAGAACCTTTCATTAAATAGATGCTCCCATCTTGATGAAGGATATTTATCTGCATTTTTTGTTAAAGCGCATAATTTAACGTATCTGGACTGTTCTTATACAGATACAACTGGGGAAGGGCTTGCAGACCTACCAGAAAATAATAAATTACAAACTCTTAGATTAAACTGGTGTAATCGGCTTGATGAAGAACATTTATCTAGATTTTTTGCCAAAGGGAATAATTTAGATACTATAAGCATTTCTAATACGAGGATAACAGGAAGGGGGCTTGCTCATCTTCCAATAGATAATCAATTAAAAAATCTTTATTTACATTCTTGTGGAATGCTCAACCTGGAGCACCTCACTGCCTTGTTTGGAAAAACAAATCTTCTAGAAGTGGTTTATTTAAACGAAACAAATATCAATTTAGATCAGCTGTTTAGAGAGCGATTTGCTCATATATCTTTTTATAAATAGAAGCTTTGAAGTAAGAAGATTGGTCGGGGCAGAGGGATTCGAACCCCCGACCTTCTGGTCCCAAACCAGACGCGCTAGCCAAGCTGCGCTATGCCCCGGAAATCAAGCTACATAATTTACACAAAACTTTTCTTTTAGACAACTATTAAAAAAAACTTGTCAGCCGATTTTTTTTTTGCGATCTTAGGTGTAAAAAATTAGGGTGCGTGTGTGTGCGACTTTACTGCTTCTAAAAGTTATAAAAAACTATTGAAACTTGCTAAAAAGCCAATAGATCTGACTAAAAATGGAGTTTTAACTCCTAAACGAATTGAAAAAATGAGGGGATCTTCCTTAGGCTTCCAGTTATTTTACGGAACCGAAAGGGTCACAGATGAGGTGATACATACCTTAATCGAGCTTGCTAAAGAAACAGATGCCTTGGAAAAAATGAGAGACATGCAATCTGGAGAGGTGATCAATAAGATTGAAGGGTTCAAAAGTGAGAACAGGTCAGTTTTGCATACAGCTATGAGGGATTTTTTCGAAGATAAAAATCCTTCTAAAAAGGCAATCCAGGTAAGTGAGAAGGCTTATCAAGAACTAAAGAAGCTCAAAGAATTTTTAGAGGAAATAGATAAACAAGATCGCTATACAGACATTATCCAAGTAGGGATAGGTGGGTCCGACTTAGGTCCCAGAGCGCTTTACTTAGCGCTGCAGACTTTTTCTATAAAGGGGAGAAAAGCGCATTTTATTTCTAATGTAGATCCAGATGATACTTGCAAAGTATTGGAGGGTTTAGATCTTTCCAAATGTTTAGTGGTAGTGGTGTCGAAGTCAGGGTCAACCTTAGAGACACTTACCAATGAAGAGTTTGTCAAAAAGCACTTTGTACAAAAAGGACTAGACCCCAAAGAACACTTTATCGCCGTTACAGGTGAGAAAAGTCCTACGGACAATCCTGAAAAGTATTTAGCAAGTTTTCATATTTGGGACTTTGTCGGAGGAAGGTATTCAGCAACTTCTATGGTGGGCGCTGTCACACTTGCTTTTACTTTAGGAATTGGCAACTTTAAGCAGGTTCTTTTAGGAGCAAGCAAAATGGATAAAATGGCTTTGAGTCATAAGCTTCATGAAAACCTCCCTCTTTTATCAGCTCTTTTAGGAATCTGGAATAGAAACTTTCTTCACTTACCAACTGTAGCAATTATTCCCTACTCGCAGGCATTAGTTCGTTTCACAGCGCATCTTCAGCAATGTGACATGGAGTCTAATGGTAAAAGAATCGATAAAGAAGGGAACTTTGTAGACTTTGAGACAGGTCCTATCATCTGGGGAGAACCAGGAACAAATGGCCAGCACTCTTTTTATCAGCTAATTCATCAGGGCACAACTGTTGTCCCATTAGAGTTTATTGGTTTTAAAAATAGTCAGTGCAAGGAAGATATTCTTATCGAAAATACTACTTCTCAGGAAAAGCTGTTAGCTAATTTATTCGCCCAATCTATTGCTCTTGCCAAAGGGGAAAAAAGTAAAAATCCTAATAAGGACTTTCCTGGGAATCGCCCTAATCGCATTTTATTTGCCTCAGAACTTAATCCTGAGACTATGGGTGCCCTTTTATCCTATTATGAAAATAAAGTGGCATTTCAGGGTTTTATTTGGGGAATCAACTCTTTTGATCAAGAAGGTGTGCAACTTGGAAAAGTGTTGGCAAAAAAAATCATTCAGCTTTTTGAAGATAAAAGAACGGGGGAGTCTAAAGGTAAGTTTCCTTTAGCTGAAATGTATTTAAAGCATTTAGAGGACTTTTAAATAGATATTTGTCCTTGCTTTACTTGATAGGTATGGCAGTCGGTAATCTGCCATTTTTTTTCTAAGCAAGGTGAAGTAATAAAAACCTGAGAAAAACTCTGCAAGTTGCTTTCCAGCATTTTTTCATTAATGGGGTCCAGATGCATACCAAAGTCATCAAAGCCCATCAGAGCTGGCAGCTGCACCCTATTGCATAGCCTTTTCCACTCAGCATATTTTAATAAAGAAAGAATGATTCTTTTTTGTCCTTCACTTGCAAAGTGTTTAGCCTTCTTCTGGTTAAGATCAATAGAAAAATCATCTCGGTGGGGACCGTAAAAAGTAGATCCTGTCATCATTTCTTTATCTCTATTTTTCTGCCAGTTAAAGGCAAGCTTTTCTAAGAGACAAGAAGGAACGTATTCTAATGTTACTGTGTCTTTTTCTATTTTCAGCTGACTGGAGAACTGCTTTAGGGTTTCTTGAAGGTCTGTAACTCCTTTTTGCCTTGCCTGCGTTAGGTAGCAAGCAGAGATAAGCATTTGTTTTTCAAATATTTCAATAGAGTCCAACTTCCTCTTTTTTAAGATAGCGTTTCTTTCCTTCATTGCCTTCCAGTATCTTGTGAGATGGTGGATATATAGGGGGTCATGCTGCGCGATATGAAGGTTTAAAAACCGTCTTCTAATAGAAGGAGAGCTAATGATGAGATCGATATCTTGTGGTGTCATCAGCACAGCTGGCAACACGCCGAATAACTGAGAAAAAGAGCTGTAATTAGTAGAGTTGTACTGTATTTTTTTAATTTTTTTGTCATAAAAAATACGTAGGTACTCTGAGACGCCTAATTTCTCAATTTCAGCTTCAATGAGAAAATAGTCTTTACCGAAGTGGATGAGCTCGTTAATAAAAGAAGATCTAAAAGATCTTCCCGTGCTCAGAAAATAAACAGCTTCTAGTAAATTGCTTTTACCTTGCCCATTTTCCCCTATAAAAAGATTAATTTTTGGATGAAAAAATATAGTTTCATCTAAAAAATTTCTGAAATTACGTATATGCAGGGTTTTCAGATGCATGATCTTCTTGGGAGACCTTAGCTTGGACCTCGTTTAATCTCATTGGCATAATAACGAAAATGGCAGAAGTTGAGTCGGTAATTTTGCCAGGATTAAAAGCATCATCAATCGAAAATTGAATAGTTTCATCCTTGCTATGTTTTAAAATGTCTAAAAAATAATAGGGGTTAAAAGCAATTTCTAGCCTTTCACCCGAATAATCAGCTGGCATCATTACTGTTCCTTCACCGATTTCACTACTTGTAGCCATTAGTGTCAGTTGTCCTTGCTCAAAAATAAATCGGACAGAACTGCTTGTATCTGCAGTAAATAACGCCACCTGGCGAAGCAGGGTAATGAGCTCTTCTCGGTGAAGCCTAATATTCATTTGAGGATTTTCAGGAATGACTCTTTCAACATCCGGATACTGACCTGATAAAAGTTTTGTAATTAAGGTAAGGTTGGATTTTTCAATAGAAATTTTATCGTGCATTAAATTTAAGGAAATCTCAGCTTCAGGATCATCTATAGTTTTCACCATTTCTTCTACAGCTTTTAAAGGAATGATGTAAGACCCTTGAAAAGAAGGATCTATATTGGCATCTGCCATGATTTTGGCGAGCCTTTTTCCATCTGTGCCAATAAATGTCATTTTCTGATTCTCAATTTTTAAAAGGATGCCATTAAGTACGTAGCGGCTATCTTCTCTTGCAGCTGAAAAAGAGGATCGGGATAAAAGCTCTTTTAAACTGGAAGCAGTTAGACTTACTTGTATGGCAGAAGAAAGATCGGGAAGAGTTGGAAATTCTTCTTTAGGTAATGAGTGAATCTTGAAAATCGAGTTACCTGCGGTGATCTCAGCTTGTTCATTAGAAGTTGTTGTGATCTTAATTTGAGAAGAAGTGATCTCTCTTACTAATTGAAAAAATCTTCTAGCGGGAAGGGCGATAGCTCCTTCTTCAATTACTTTGCCTTCTATGTAGCAGCGCATGCTGACAGTTAAATCAGTGGCGCTGACAATTAACTGACCATCAATTGCCTCAATTAACACATTGGATAAGATCGGAATAGCAGGTTTAGATGCTACAATACTTTGAATTTTCCCAATTAAAGAAACAATTTCTTCTTTAGAGATTACAACTTTCATGAATTCCCCTTAAAATTATGATCATAAGAAAAAAAATATAGAATACCTATAAGAACTGTCAAGAAGATTGCTCTTTGACCGCTCTTTGGATAGCTCTTTTTTGTTCTTTTTCTTTTATTGATTGTCTTTTATCGTATGCTTTTTTACCTTTTGCTACCCCTATTTTCACTTTTATCCATCTTTTTTTTAGATAGATAGCCAGGGGGACTATAGCCATTCCTTTTTCTTGAGTTTGTCGGATGAGCTTTGCAATTTCCAATTTATTTAATAAGAGTTTTCGTTTTCGTTTCTCAGGTAAATTAAAAGCGCTCGTATGAGAGTAAGGAGCTATAGAGCAGTTCACAAGAAAGGCTTCGTTTTTTTCAATGCTGACATAAGAGTCTTGTAAAGATCCTCCGTGATTTTTTAAGGACTTTACTTCAGCTCCAGATAGAGAAATGCCAGCTTCATAGGTGTGTAGGATCTGATAATCATGGTAAGCTCTTCTATTGCTCACCAATTCTTTGTCGGATTTCGTGTTCATGTAAAAAAGTATAAGAGATGATTACAATTCAAATAAAGTCCTTCCAAAGGAAGTAACCCTAAAAAAATCTTTTCCTTCCTGTGAGGAAATTTCTACCATACCAGCTTCAAATAGACCTTCGAATATGGAAGAGCGTATGAAATCTATTTCGTCAGGGCTATAATTAGGAACTCTATATCCCCAGTGCTTTCCTATAGATGTTAGCTGAATTCCTGCATGATCGCCAATAGAAACAGTAACCCCTTTTAAGAATTGATCAAAACAAATCCAGTTACCATGTAAAGCCCTTAGTATGCTTTTTTCAGCCTCTCGTTGATTTCTTTCTGTGTAAATTTCCGGAGCTCCTTTGTAAGTGATCAAGTGATTGAGAGGGTGTCGATAAAGATGAAGGGCTTTGTGCTCTAATGACATAGAAAGCCACTCTTCTGCATTATCGTTATAAGTATAGAGTCCTTCTTGTTCATCAATAAATCTTATTAAAGAAAGCTTAGTTAACAATTGGGTTACTAAGTTTAAAGATATGTTAGTAAATTGCTTTGCAGATAAAGGCTTTTCTTTTAACTGCTGTAAAATAGAGGCCATTTGCTCTACAAAAATGAAGTTTTCACCATAAGAAGGCTTAATATCTTTGTTAGAGGCAAGGCAGTTGCTTTGCTGTAAAAAGTTAAGATATTCTTTCCACTCATGAAATAAGGTAACAACCTCAATCCACTGGTCCTTTTCTTTTTCATAACACAAGCAACAGGCAAAACTGAATTCCAGTAAGAGCATATACTCTTCGAACTGCACTTTATCTAATTCGTATTTTTGGCAAATATCAGATGCTTTTACTTTGTAGTTTTCACTTTCTAGGACATCTGAAATGATTTTGGAAAAAATGGGATCCTTGTCTTTCAGTTCTAGCAAATATCTTTGATAAACCTGAGGAGTTATAAGATACTTTTCAATGATAGATGCTAAAATGTTATTGGAAGTTCTTGGGATGGAATACCAAGCAGGAAGTACATGGATCGGTACCTTCCTTAACAGCCCTTGCAAAAATTCCATATCGGGATTAAAGTCAGCATCAAACTTAGAAATCTGAAATTCATAGTATTTTCGCATCTCTTTATCGATTATGAGGGTGTCATTTTGTATGGATAAAAGCCCCATATCTTCTAGTTTTTTTAAAGTGGGCTGGATCGTTTCTAGGTCAGTATCTAAGTTGTTAAGGAATCTTTTTAAAGGTATTTTGGTGGGGTTGAATAATATTTCTTCTAAAACTTCTATCTCAAAGGATGAAAAATGAGCCATCATCAAACGATTTTGAATATCTTTTTCATAATCGTAGTCATTAAGATTAATTTTAATTTTTTTTGCTACATTGACTTCTATCATTTGAGATCACTAGTTGTTAGTACTGCTCAAAATATACCTTTAAAACCATTTTTAAACAAGGATTGTTAAAGATTTTGTAAATAAAAAGGAGTTGTATGACTATCAGGAAAAGTAATCATATCTTGTTCATTACTAATTTGTTAGTGATGGTCTTCCTAATATCGATGAGTTTTGGCTCAAAAAGTGTTTATAAAACATTGCAAACAGAAAATTTGAAAATCTCTTCTTCAAAAGGAAACGGAGAAATAGAGCTCAGTTTTATTAATAACAGCCCAGTTATGTTGATGAAAAACACCAAAGGAGAGACAACCTTTGAAATTCAAGGGGGAGCATTTCCTAGTTTTACTTTACTTGAAAAAGACAAACCTTTAGCAATTATTTCTGCTTCAGATAAAGGAGGTGTCGATGTAGTTTTAAATGATAAGAATTTGGTACCCAAGCTTCATTTAACCTCATCGCAAGTACCTGGTATTTTTTTGAAAAATGACGAGAGTAAAACAGTAGGCTCCTGGACTGTGATCAATGATGGAGGTGCAGGTCTTGGCTTGGCTGATGCGTCAGGTTTGGCTTCTACTTTGCTCCGAGGTGGGTTTAATCCAAGCGTTGCTTTTTTTAGCGGTAAAAATGAGCCTTTGGCTGCATTAGGCGTGATGCAAGCTACACCTCATCTTCTTGTGTCCGGTAAAATAGGCAATGAAGGTATTTTAATTCATGGAGGAGAACCTAATAGTATGCTAGTGGTTGATGAGGTTGGAAAGGTAAAAATCTTAATTTCTAAACATGGTGTATTTCAAGGTAAGCAAGAGCAGGATCAGAAATTGCAAAAGAAAGATAAAAAGGTTTTTTCCTTAGAGGATCATGAAAGACTTTTCCCTGATATAAAAATTCGTTGATGTTTACTTCCTCAATTTAGTAAAGAAAAGGTATATCCAAAGGGGAGGAAAAAACATGAATAAGCAAGTTTTACAGGATATGGAAAAAGAGTGGAAAGAAATGGCCCACTATTTGTGTCAAAATTGCAAGGACAAGAACTTAAGGGAAACAGTCTTTGATAGATTAGTTTGGTTAAAAATGCAAATTGACCGCTGTAAACAAGTCAATGAATTTGATCCTCTCTTATATTACTTTAATGAAACGGTCTATTATTACAACAACACTCTTAAACTGCCGAATGATAAACAGTTTAAAGAGCTTAAATAGTTTCTCGCATTTTTTTAAAATAGGCTAGCCTCTTTTCCATTTCCCTTTCGTAACCGATACTGCGAGGGGTATAAAAAGAGGCTCTTTCCATATTATCAGGGAAGTAATTTTGTCCTGAAAACCCTTTTTCTGTATCATGGTCATAAATATAGCCTCCTCCATAACCTTCCTTTTTCATCCAAGCAGTAGATCCGTTGATAAGGGTTTTAGGTGGAGAAAAATGAGTTGTTTTCTCTGCTATTTCACTTGCTTTTTTGAAGGCTTTATAGACTCGGTTACTTTTAGGAGATAAAGCTAAATAAATGACAAGTTGAGCGATCATGAGCTCTCCTTCAGGAGATCCTAGAATTTGAAAGGAACGAAAGGTTTCATTAGCCATAACTAACGCTTGTGGATCGGCAAGGCCAATATCTTCAGAAGCTGTGCGAATTAATCTGCGACATATAAAAAGAGGATCTTCTCCTCCTTTTAACATTCTGCACAGCCAATAAAGAGAAGCATCAGCATCTGAGCCCCTAATTGATTTGTGCAGAGCTGAAATTAGCTGATAATGCCCGTCTCCATGTTTATCATAATTTGCAAGTCTTGTCTGCATAGAGGCTTTGAGCTCTTTTATACCTATTTCTTTTTCAGGCAGCACTTCTAGGTTTTCTATCAGGTTTAAAAGATATCTACCATCTCCTGAAGAGTATTCTATAAGAGCTTCTTTAGCTTCTTGTGAAAACTTTTTATCACTTAAAGGCTCGTATCTATTAATGATAGCCAGTAAAGCGCTAGTATCTAAAGGCTTTAACGTAAATACTCTTAACCGAGATAGAAGAGCGTTATTAATAGTGAAAGAAGGATTTTCCGTTGTAGCTCCAAGCAAAATTAATGTACCGTTTTCAATAAAAGGTAAAAATAGATCTTGCTGAGCTTTATTAAGGCGGTGAATCTCATCAATGAATAAGATAATTTTTTGTCTTAGCAGTGGTTCGTTTTTATAGCTGCTTAAAATCTTTTTCACTTCAGCAACTGAGCCTTCTACAGCACTAACAGTCTGAAAGTTGAGGTCAAAATGTTTTGCATATAATCTTGCAATAGTTGTCTTTCCGCATCCCGGAGGTCCGTAAAATAAAAGAGAGAGGGGGGTCTTTTTTTCTAAGGACTTCTTAAGCCAGCTATTTTGACCAATTATGTGATTCTGACCATATATTTTATCAAAGCTATCTGGTCGCAGTGTTTCAGAAAGTGGGATTTTAGAATTCATAAACTGATTGTGCTTTTCAGGGAATCTCCTTCACATTATTAGAAAGCCACTCTTTAATATCTTCTGATTCATAAAGAGGCTTGTTGTCTATAAATAGGCAGGGGACCTGTTGTTTTCCTCCAACTTCTATAAGTCTTTTTCTAGAGCTTTCATCTTTATCAATTTCTTTTAAGGGGATTTGTTTTCCCAGTTTACTTAAGTGTTCAAGTACTTTTTGGCAATAAGGGCAGCTTTTCTTTATATATAATTCTAATTTCATAATGCACCATTTTATAAATTAGCTTCTTTTGTAGCTCTTTTATGAGTATTTTTTCTACTCTCTTTATTAGAAAAGGCTTGCAACTAAAATAAAATTTTGACACAAGACCTTAATTGTAAGGTAAATCCATAAATTAGAGGAAAACATGAAAAAACTCGACATGATAGCAATGATCCTTCTTGTGATCGGTGGCCTTAATTGGGGGCTATGGGGTGTTTTTGATTTTAATGTTGTAGACTACATATTTGGCAGAGTCTGGATTGATAGGGTCGTTTACTTTTTTGTTGGTATCAGTGCTGTTTATATTGCTATTTCTTGGAAATCTATTAAAGCAAGATGGGCTCTAAAAAGATAATCAATGGTTTTTGGGCTCAGAAAGAGCCCTTTATTTTTCAAAATAAGTTAAATTCCTTTCACTTTTTATTAATAAAATCAAAAATTTCTAAAAAAAATAATTTTTTTTTCAAATAAAAAAATACAGCTCAGAGTACTACGTAGAAGCGATAGTAACATTTTAATTTTAACTTTGTAAATATTTTTTTTAATATAAATTTGTTTTTTTAAAATAAAAATTGTATATTTAAAAGAGTAAGGCAGATGTGAATTTCAGACCCTAAAGGTGAAATCCTTTTTGGTAGGAATAAACAAGGAGGAAGAAAAAATGTTGAAAAGAAAAAGAAAGTCGACTGCTAAAACAGCAGCTCGTAAATCAACAAGAAAAACTACTAGAAGAAAAGCGGCTACTAAAAAGCCTGCAAAAAAAACTACTAGAAGAAAAGCAGCTAAAAAAACTGCAAAAAAAGCTACTAAGAGAAAAACTACTAGAAGAAAAGCAGCTACTAAAAAGCCTGCAAAGAAAGCTACTAGAAGAAAAGCAGCTAAAAAAACTGCAAAAAAAGCTACTAAGAGAAAAACTACTAGAAGAAAAGCAGCTACTAAAAAGCCTGCAAAGAAAGCTACTAGAAGAAAATCTACTAGAAAAAAAGCTGCTACTAAAAAACCAGCTACTAGAAGAAAAAGAAAGTCTAAAAAAATGGAAGAGCTTGTACTAGCTTAATTTCTATTTTCTGTACTTTTTATGGATCGAGTGAGGCCGCTAGGCCCACTCGGTTTTCTATTTTTTGAATTTCCCTTTGATAATTATTTCCTTTAAGTCTTTACGGCTGCTGGGCTTTTCTTTTTCAGCAAGTTCAGGGTCAAGGACTTCTTTAGATGCTTTTTTTCCAATAGCAGCCATAGCCTCTACTGTATAGTCATCCGGGATTTCTAAAACTTTTTTAGCTTGCTCATAGTCAAACCCTTGCATGCCATGTACAACTAGACCTCTGGCAGAGCCCTCTAATGCTAAATTTTGCCAGGCGGCTCCCGTATCAAAGCTATGAGTAGGAGCGGGCTTTTGATTTCTATCAAAAAGGTTATAAGAAATTATAACCAATAAAACGGAAGCGTTTTTAGTCCATTTTTTATTAGCTTCGACTAATAAGTTAAAAAAAAGATCAAATTCACTAGTATTTCTATGAGCATAAAGAAATCGCCAATGTTGATTATTATAAGAAGAAGGAGCCCATCTTGCTGCTTCAAAAAGAGGAAATAGTTCCTCATCACTTAAAGATTCTCCAGTCATTGCTCTAGGAGACCATCTGTTTAGTATAATAGGATGAACAGGATAGGTGCTTTTTCTATATTCCTGAACTTCTTTGGTAATTTCATTTTGATACATGTTAATCCTTTCTGTTTTCTTTTAAAATGTCTTGATTATAAGAATACCAAGCAGGTTTTTTTAGCTGATAAATAATTAAAGGGATTGCAGTCATAATGACAACACCGCCTATAAGAAAGATCTCATAAGAAAAGATATTAGTGATCTTCAGCTGTCCCGGAGGTATAAAACTAATAAAAAATGCTAAAACCGAAGTTATAAAGCCTAAGCCTGCTACAAACCACATTCCTTTGTGGGCGTAAGGGATCTTATATGCTCTTTCTACATGGGGGTGACTATATCTTAATTTGATGGCAGCTGCAAACATAAATCCATACATAATTAAGTAAAGCTCTGCTGTCAAAGCACTTAAAATCCAAAAAGAATCACTGGCTGTAGGCATTATTAAAAATACTAAAGAAGCTAAAGAAACAATGATGCTTTGAAATAAGAGTAATCGAGTTGGGACCTTATTTTTATTGAGTTTTTGGAAAAATGGAGGGAGGTCGCCATGTTTCGACGTTGCATATAACCCTCTTACAGGTCCAATAATCCAGGTATTCAGTTCTGCAATGCCTCCTACGATGATAAAACTGGCAATAACAGGAATCAAAAATCTTAAATTGTACTGTTTTAAGAAAAACTCAAAAGCACTCATAACTCCTTTAAGAAGGTTTAATTTTTCATGGGGAATTACCGCAGCTATTGATAGTGAACCAAAAATAAATAAAAAAAATGTCAAAAAGGCAGATAGCAATATAGCTTTAGGGTAATTTTTTTGAGGATTTTTTACTTCATTTGCATGAACGGCAGATACTTCAAGTCCTCCAAAAGCTAAAAACATACCCGCTAAAAATACGAGGTTATAAACATTAGTGAAATCTGGAAAAAAGGACTCATAAGAAAAAGAGATTTGCATAGGATTTTGATCGATTACCCAATGAGCACCTAGAGCAATAATAAAAATGCCGGGTAAAATTGTACCGGCAATAACGCCTAAAGTGCTTAATATACTAGAGGATTTAAGTCCTAAAAAATTAAAAAAGGTCATTAACCAAAATCCGATTAAAATGACACTTAAGATAAAAACCTTGCTGCTAGCTAAAGCGGGGTTAAAAATGTAAGCAATCATAATCGCTACAAAAGATAAAATAGCAGGATACCAAGTTACGTTATGTACCCACTGCATCCAAATAGCAAAAAAGCCCCATCTAGGACCGAATGCTTCCCTTACCCAAATATAGATTCCTCCAATTTTAGACCAGCCAGTAGCAAGTTCTGCTGAAACAAGAGCGGCTGGAAAAAGAAACAATAGAGCGGCAACTCCATAGAGAAAAATAGAGGCAAAGCCATACTCTGCAACTATTGTTAAATTTCTAAGACTAGACATGATAGCCATGTTCAACATGGCTAAGACAAAGACATTTAAAAATCTTTTGTTTTGCATAATTTTTAGCAATGAAGTCTTAAGTCGAGAGAATGTAAAAACGCCTTTTTCTCTGCAACTAATAAATTTTTTTAGAAAATATATGGTAAAAAATTTTAGACAAGTTGTAGCATTTCGCTCCTTGTATTAAAAAATTAAAATAAAAGGTAAGTGTATGAGTAGTATTATTAGTTGGATTTATGGAGAAAAAAAAACTGAAGTTCCTAATGCTGGTGGAATGGTTTCTAGCCATCCTAAAAGTGAACTATGTGTGACAACTGTTGCAGCAGCAGCTTTAGCTGGAGCTGCAGCTGGACCTACAGTAGGTCTTGTAGCAGGAGGGGCAGCTGCTAAGGTATATAGTTCTTTAATTTCAACTCAAGCATCTGTAGTGCAAATGAAGGCAGACAAGGCAACAGCAGAAAGCGCTGAAAAAAAAGCTTCATCTGCAGTTACACGAGATACCATTGTGGCTACCTCTGCTGTAGCAGCAACTGTAGCTTATGTGGTAAAAAATTTTGGGGGAAACAATTAATGGCAGCTATAATTAATGGACCTTCAGGTGGTTATAAAATAAGGGCATCTGAAGTTTTTTATGACGGTAAATGGTGGGATGTAAATGATGAGTCTGAAATTTTGCCTCCTGGTTTAGTTAGATGGCTCAATAAAGAGCGCGCAGAATGTGAGGAAGAGGAATCTCTTCCTTGGAGAATTGTTGAGTTTGCTGCATCCGGTATAACAACCGTAATAGAAACATTTGAACTTACTTCTTCTATTGGAAAAATTGGCGGTCTGGGATCCAGCGCAACGCAAACAGTGGGAGACTTTTTCAAACACGTAGTATCATCCCGAGTTAGTAAAGAAAAAGAGAAAGCTTACTGGGGTACAGGTTGGCTTGTGAACATCATGGCGGGTAAGGCGGAGAAGCAAGCAAATTCACATATTGACTCTGGAGTTAGTGCAGTCACTGAATTTTTTAACTGGAACAAATAAAATCAGAAGTCCCTTCATTCTAGAAGGGGCTATTCTTTGCTCTAAATTTCTTTGTAAGTTTCACGATTTAATTGTCCTTTTTAGGAAATTTAATTATAGATCAATAAAAAAGCATATATTTTCTAATGACTAATTCAAGGCCTATTGCATCTTTGCCTGGTTGGAAAAAAGGGGTAGATCATTTAGAAGCAGAGCGTCTTTTAAAAGATCAAAAACCGGGAACCTATCTCGTTCGTAAAGGAGATTTGATTACTAAAAATATTGAAGAGCTTTTAGCTAGAGAAAACCATACAGCTATCCATTGTTATATTATTACGATTAAAGAGAAAGAAAATGCCATCAAAGAGCTAATGTTGGTTCAAACAGAAAAAGGATGGATTCTATACGATGACAATCCTGATTTGACCTCTAAATCCTATCGAGTTTTTTCTACTATTCACAAATTATTAACTTCTTTAAAGGGACAAGCTAAGTACCCATTAAAAAAATAGGAAGGTTCAAGCATGAGCAAATTATTGAAAATTCTTTTTTCCTTTGTTTTTTGTATCTTTTTTTCTTATGCAGCATCAAACCCAGGTCAAAGATCTTCTAATATGTCTAACAGTAGGTATGAGGCAAAAGATTTTTCTTATCTTTTGAATATTACAGAGTTTGATGATGAGCTGCTAAATATGCATTTTAAGCTCTATGAGGGGTATGTTAAAAACACTAACTATCTTTTAGAAGAGTTAAAATCACTTGCAAATTCGAAAAAAGCTACATCCTATATTTTTGGGGCATTAAAAAGAAGACTAGGCTGGGAATTTGATGGAATGAGATTGCATGAGCTGTACTTTGGAAATATGGGAAAAACAAGCAGCCTTAAATCTGATACCCCATTGTATCAGGCAATTGCTAAAGATTTTGGAAGTTACAATCAGTGGAAAGAAGATTTTATGGCAACAGGTCAAATCCGAGGAATTGGGTGGGTTATTCTATATCTTGATCCTAAAAATGGAAAACTAGTCAATACTTGGATTAATGAACATGATGTGGGTCATTTGGCTACAGGAGATATCATTTTAGTTATGGATGTTTGGGAGCATGCCTATCTTATTCAGTTTGGTTTAAACAGAAAGAAATATATCGAAACATTTTTCAATAGTATTGATTGGAGTGTAGCCAATAAAAGATATATACAATATCAAAACTTTGAAAATGCCTTGCAGTAACTATTCTTCACGATGAGAAAGAGCTTTTATAACAGTCAATATCAGCACAAGAAATGAAAATATCGACATGACTCCTGGCATAAAGTTTTTTGTAGAGCTAAATCTATAAGCAAAAAAACCTAAAAGAGCTAAAACAGCAGCAGCAATAGGGTAATATAGCCAATCTTTCCTATGATACGCAGCTAATCCTAACATCAAAATAATAAATAGTCCGAAGATTCCAGCTATAATTAAAGATATGAGGCTTTGCGCATTAGAGTAGCCCATATAACCCAATAAGATTACTACAATTGCATAGGTTAAAATTATTAGGGGAGTGGATCTGATCATGAAAACCTCAAGTACAATAAAACATATTAAAAGAAGTTAAAATACCGCTGAAAATTACATACGGTAAAAAGATAATAGCAGCAATCCTGTCTTTTCTCCAAAAAATATAAAAACTTAAAATAGATGTGGCAAACATCATTAAATTAATGATCAACCCTAAAAAGGGTTCATTAAAATATAAGAACATTATATGCCAAGCTACATTCAAAACAAGGCTAGCCCCAAGAAAGGCACATTCCATTTTGAGAAGCTTAAAAGAAAACTTCCTCCACAAGGTCCAAAAACTTAATGAAATAAGAGTATAAATGCCGGTTAAAGCAGGGTTTAAAAACCTTTCTAAGATAAGGGGCTTTTCCCAATGTGCATGTTTTGTTATCCAGGCATTTATCAGCATGACGGTAATAATTGTTGTTAAAAATAAAAAGAAGCCAATTAACTGCTCCGGTAAGGTTCTTTTGCTTTTAGCCCAAAAAAATTTAAAATTTGTCTCTAAGTTGCCTGAGTTTTGCAAAGACATCTACCTCCTTTTGATTTAGCATGTCTAAAGATTTTTGAATTGATGGTTCATGTACTCTTAAAAATGGGTTTGTTTTCAGTTCCATATTTAATGTTGAGGGAATAGTAAATTGATGTTTTTTTCTCAACTGAATAGTTTTATTAAGCCTGCTTTTGATTGCCGCATCACCAGGAAAAAGTTGGTGGGCAAACTCAAGGTTTTTTAAGGTGTATTCATGGCCGAAGTAAACATATGTATCAGGATTAAGTAAGGAGAGTTTATGAAGTGAGCTGTACATTTCTTCATAGCTTCCTTCAAACAGCCTTCCACATCCTGCTCCAAAAAGAGTGTCACCTGAAAACAAGATATGATGATTTTCTTCTAAAAAAACAATGTGACTTTTTGTATGACCTGGAGTTTCTATAATTTTAAAAGGGAAACCTTCTAATGTTAAAGTGCTATATTTATCCAATCCAATATCTAACAAGGGGATTCTATTATCTTTAGGTCCATAGACTTTTGCATTATATCGAATCTTTAATGTTTCTACGCCATTCACATGATCTGAATGGTGGTGAGTGCAAAGAATGGCGGTCAAATGTAAATTTAACTTTTCCAGTTCATCTATAACTGGCTGAGACTCTCCTGGATCAATAATGATAGCCTTTTTATCTGTTCGGAGTATGTAGCAGTAATTGTCTGCAAGAATAGGAATTGGTATAAGGAAGTCATACATAATTTCTATTTTAAGCTCTTTTAAATTTAATCAAATCCTTTTTTGAAACTGTTCTTTCAACAAGCATTTCAGTTATACTATTTCGACATGAAAACAGAAATACTTGCTCCCACACCTGATAATATTAAAAAAGCTGCAAAAGCTCTTAAAAACAATGAGTTAGTTTCTTTTGCCACAGAAACTGTTTATGGCCTGGCGGCTCCCTTGTTTCAAGAAGAAAGTGTTCGGAAAATTTTTACTTTAAAAAATAGACCTTCTGACAACCCTTTGATAGTCCATATCAACGACATAAAGTGGGTAGAGGAGCTAGCGCAAAATATTCCAAAAGAATTTTACCTTTTGAGTGAGGTGTTTTTCCCAGGGCCACTTACTATTATTTTAGAAAAAAGACCACATATTCCTGAAGTTGCCACTGGAGCAAAACCCACAATAGCTATAAGGATGCCTGGCCTTCAAGCTGCTTTGGACCTGATTGCGGCTGCTGAAGAACCTTTAGTAGCCCCTTCGGCAAACATATCAGGTAGACCGAGCCCTACTTTGGCAGAGCATGTTTTTGAAGATTTTAATGGAAAAATTCCTTTTATTTTAGACTGTGGCCCGTGTCAGCATGGTATTGAGTCTACTGTCATTTACTTGTCAGATTCTCCTATTCTTTTACGACCTGGAGCAATTTCTAAAGAAAGCTTAGAGATTGTTTTGAAAAGGGAAGTGAAAAGTTCTCATCTTGCAATTGCACCTGGCATGAAATACCGCCATTATGCGCCTTCTGCAAAAGTAAAAGTCTTTTTTTCCTTAAGTGAACTGCTAGAGTATGCTGATAAAAGCTCTAAGAAACAGATTGTGTTGTCTACTCAAAAAATACCCTCTATATTAAGTTGGCCTTTAAATAGACAAACTCTTTTTGCGAACTTTAGAAAAGCGGACTCACTTTATTTTGAAGAGATTTTAATTTTTTGCGATGAGATGGCGAAAGAAGATTTAGCTTTGATGAATCGAGTTAACAAAGCTAGCTCAAATATCTGAAAAATATTAACGTGTTCTATATGAGAAAAGATAAAGTTATTGAACCATCTGAAATAATAGTAGATCAGCCAAGAATTACTAAAGAAGATACCTCCCATGTTAATCCCTGGACCCGCTTTTTAGCGAGAATGGTAGATTATTCTTTCTTTGGAGTTATTTTATCCTTTTTTCCAAAAGTCTATTCCTTTCACTTTACTATGGTGCCGTTGCTCTACTTACTTTGGGTTCCCATCGAAGCTGTCTTGCTTTCTTCTTGGGGATATACTCCCGGAAAATTTCTTTTGAAAACAAAGCTTACCTATAAAAGACATAGACTGTCTCTTCCTACTTCTATGAGACGAGCATTTTTAGTCTGGTTTAGAGGCTTTGGTATGGGTATTCCTTTTATCAACTTGATCACTATGTTAGTTGCCTACTCTCATTTAAAAAGCGCTAGACTCACCACTTGGGATAGAGATGAAAAAATTCTAGTTACTCATAGACCTATCACAACTCTGAGAATTGTTCTTTCTGTAGGATTGCTAGTGTTTATGAATTTTTTTCGTGAATATACTGTACGTTAAAAAAATTTCTTTATAGATTCTTCCTGTGTTCTAAATTAGGAGAATTTATGATACCTAGTGTTTTACCAAGTAGAATTATAGATAAGTACGTAGCAGCACAGGAAGCTCACCATAAAGAACGAGTTGAAGTGCATAAATTTCAAGTTTATAGCGCTCAGGGAAATCAAATTACACTTTTGTACAAGCCAAATTTTTTAAGCCATTTAATAGATAAACTGATTTCTATAATGCATGCTAATGCCAGAATCATTCTCAACACTAAAGTACAAAGAAGAGGAAAATTGAGCTTTATAGAAAAAAATATTAAAATCTTTAAGAGCTTAGCTAAAAGCTTGGATCTGGAACCTACTTCTAACTTCTCACATGAAATCAAAGAGTTAGAGTTTGCTTACGCGTTGGTTTGGTCTTGATAACTCCCACGGCTTCAGCCGTGGATTTTCCTGCGTTCAGGCATAATTTTTTCGCAATTTAATATCGTATCTTTTCTAAAACCTTCTCCTTTGTTATAGATAGTAAGAGAGGGGGGAGGTTCCGTCTATGAGCAGTTCTTTTGATCCATCGCTTAATATTTTACATAGAAAACAGCAGCAGCTTGATCATATTTTTTATCCCAAAACCGTTGCAGTTGTTGGTGCAAGTGAACGAAAAAACAGTGTGGGAAGAACGGTTTTATGGAACCTTCTGAAATCACCCTTTGGAGGGACGATTTATCCAGTTAATCCTAAAAGAGCCAACGTTTTAGGTATTAAAGCTTATAAAACACTACATGATATTCCTGAAAAAGTTGATTTAGTCGTTATTGTCATACCAGCTAAGTTTGTAGCATCTATTATTCAAGATTGCGTCGATTTACAGATTCCAGCTGCCGTTATTATTTCTGCTGGGTTTAAAGAATTAGGCGAGCCTGGAATTAAGCTTGAAGAGGAGATTCTCACTCTAGCCAGGCAAGGAAATATGAGAATCATTGGCCCTAATTGTTTAGGGGTTATGAATCCTATTAATGGATTAAATGCCACATTTGCAGCAGATATGGCGTATGAAGGCAATCTAGCTTTTTTAAGTCAGTCAGGAGCTCTTTGCACTGCTGTATTAGACTGGAGTTTGAAAAACAAGGTAGGCTTCAGTTCTTTTGTATCTGTCGGATCCATGATAGATGTTAACTGGGGTGACCTTATCTATTACTTTGGCAATGATCCTAACACAAAAAGCATCTTGCTTTACATGGAAAGTATTGGCGACCCAAGGTCTTTTCTATCAGCGGCAAAAGAAGTAGCATTAAACAAACCTATTATTCTAATTAAAGCGGGAAGAACGGAAGAATCAGCAAAAGCTGCAGCCTCTCATACAGGATCACTTGCGGGTAGCGATGATGTGTTGGACGCAGCTTTAAAAAGGGTAGGTGTATTAAGAGTTGATACAATTTCTGATCTTTTCAGTATGGCTAGGGTATTGTCTAAACAGCCAAGGCCAAAGGGACCTAACCTTACCATTGTAACTAATGCAGGAGGTCCCGGTGTTATAGCAACGGATGCTCTAATAGAAAATGGTGGAAGCTTATCTAAATTAGACGAAGCTACCTATACTTCATTAAATGATTTACTACCTCCTCAATGGAGTCATAATAATCCGGTGGATATCTTAGGAGATGCTGATGATGAACTATACGCAAAGACTGTTGAAATTGTCGCCAAAGATAAACATACGAATGGATTATTAGTTATCCTAACGCCACAGGATATGACCGATTCAACTGGCACAGCGCTTAAATTAAAAGAGCACGCACGTATTGATGACAAACCAATCTTGGCTTCTTGGATGGGTGCCGGATCTATAGAAGAAGGGGATAGGATTTTAAATCAGGCAGGAATACCAACCTTTGAGTATCCTGATCAAGCATGTAAGGCTTTTGCCTATATGTGGAACTATACCTATAATTTGAAAGGTATTTATGAAACACCTGTTATGCAAGGCCCTGACAGTGTTGGTGCATTAGAGCAAAATAAAGAGATTGAAAAAATAATTGAAAAAGCAAAAGGTGAAAATAGAGAGCTTTTAACAGAATTTGAATCTAAGCAAGTATTAGATCTTTTCCAAATCCCTACAGTAAAAACAGAAATTGCAACGGATAAGAACCAAGCAGCTGAAGTTGCTAAAAAAATAGGATTTCCTGTTGTTTTAAAACTCCATTCAGAAACGATTACACATAAGACTGATGTAGGAGGGGTTAAGCTAAACCTCTTATCTGAAGAAGCCGTACAGCGAGCTTTTGATGAAATTTATGAGTCCGTCAAAACTAAAAAAGGAGAGGAACATTTCCAAGGAGTCACTGTTCAAGAGATGATTTCCTTAAATGGTTATGAAATTATCTTAGGCAGCTCCATCGATCAGCAATTTGGTCCAGTATTGCTTTTTGGAACAGGTGGGCAGCTTGTAGAAGTTTACAAAGATAGGGCTTTAGCGCTTCCTCCTTTAACTTCTACATTAGCTAAAAGACTTATGGCAAGAACTAAAATTTTTACAGCTCTTCAAGGAGTAAGAGGTAAAAAAGCTGTAGATATAGAAGGCCTAGAGAAAATTTTAGTGCAGTTTAGTAACCTAATTGCTCAACACCCCTGGATTAAAGAGTGTGATATCAACCCTCTTTTAGTATCAGAAGATAGAATTGTGGCTCTAGATGCCAGAATTATTTTGCATAATGCTGAAGAGAAAAACTTGCCACAATTGGCTATTCGACCTTATCCCTTACAGTATATACATCAAATAAAGCTATCAGATGGGACACCTGCAACTATCAGACCTATCCGACCAGAAGATGTTCCACTAATTACTAAGTTTCATAAAGATCTTTCTGAAAAATCAGTACGCCAAAGGTATTTAAAATTTATTCAATATGATGAGAGAACTGCCCACGATAGATTAGTAAGTATTTGCTTTACTGACTATGACCGGGAAATTGCACTTGTAGTAGAAAAAAATCACAACGGCAAAGAAATACTGGCAGTTGCCAAGTTGACAAAGCTTGCAGGTACAAATGATGCTAGGTTTGCTATTATTGTAAAAGATGACTGGCAGCATAAGGGACTGGGTAAAAACTTAATGGATATGATTATAAAAATAGCTAAAAAAGAACACATTGAAACTATTTTGGCCTATATGCTACCGGAAAATGATGCCATGCAGAAAATTTGCCAAAAAAATGGCTTTGAACTAACCGAAGATAAAAGCCAGCAACTAATTTTAGCTCAACTTAGATTATGATTGCTTTTCTTTTTTTAAGTGCTCTTCAATAGAGTGAAAAATAATCATAAGTGGATTTTTTTGCTGATCCCCAAAATGAATCATCCCATCGACCAATTCATGTAAATCTGAATTTAGAGGATCTTGCCGATCATAGGAATTAGCCGCTTCTAAAAGTGTTTTATTAGAAATAAAAGGAGCGCCTAATGGTGTTGTCAAATAGTGATGAACCAAAGATGCCTGCTCGTCATCAAAGTCTGTAGCGTCTCTATCTAACTGAATAATGTGATCAGCAAATTTGTGCAAAAACTCTGTGTTATCGACCAGCTCATGATGTGTTAGCACATCCTCATAATCGTGGCTGAACTCTTGCAGATCTTTTTCTAGTTTTTGGACTAGTTCTTTGTTTTCTTCTCTATCTTTTTTAGCCATACATCACTCCTTATTCCACATGATTCATTAAATGTTTCCACTTTCTTTTCCAACTTTTTGCTTCATTGACAGATCCTACATAAGAGAAATAGGATAAAATCAAAACAAAAGGTGCTATAATGTCAGAGTAAAAATATACTCCCGCATTGCCTTCTGCATAATCTTCTATTCGTATTATTTGCATAATATGGCCGATAGCATCTCCCCATAGCCAGATGGTATACCCGACAATGACTGCTATCCAAAAACGTTTTCTAAACCAGATAGAAAGAACTCCTAAAACGGCAAAGGAAAGATTAGCGATACCTACTTCAAACTGAAAGGGGCCTCCAGGTGGCCAGCCGATTATTTTGGCAGTCTCCTCAGGATAGAAAAGGTGGGCAACAGCAGAAAAAAGACTTTGAATACCCACTAAAAAGAAAAAAAGGTAGGCCATCAAAAGTTCCATCTTATATCTTGGTGAAATTTTTTTCTTGAGTACCACCAGATGAATAGAGAAAAATGCAATTGCTAAAATAAAAATGATCAGAGGCATATTCTTCCATCCTTTTTATCTTGAATTATAAAGTATCGATTTTCTTGTCAAATTCCTTTTTTTTTAGGATGGAAAATATTATCCTTTTTTCTATGTATCCGATTGAAATTAAGAATTTAGTTAAAAAGTTTGGAAATTTTACAGCTGTGAATAATATATCTTTTTATTTGCAGCCTGGCGAAATTTTTGGGCTGCTCGGTCCTAACGGAGCAGGCAAGACAACGACTATTTCTATTTTAAGCACATTAGAAAAACCAACTTCTGGAGATATTTTCGTTTTTAAAAAAAACCTCCTTAAATGCCCTAAACAAGTAAAAGCTATGGTAGGTATTGTACCTCAAGAACTTATTTCACATGGTTTTTTTACTGTTGAGGAAATCTTGCATTTCCAAGCGGGTTTTTATGGTATTCGAGATAATCAGGGCTGGATTGATTACATTTTAGATAAATTGGAGCTTACCAAGTTTAGAAATAGAATGGCTTCTACTTTGAGTGGTGGGTACAAAAGACGGCTCCTCATTGCCAAAGCACTTGTCCATAAGCCTAAGCTGCTCGTCTTAGATGAACCAACTGCCGGAGTGGATATTGATTTGAGACAAAAGCTTTGGGAATTCATTAAAGAATTAAACCAAGAAGGCATGACAATCATGCTGACCACTCATTACTTGGAAGAGGCAGAAAGACTATGCACTCGTATAGGGATTATCAATGCTGGAAAGATCGTCAAGATAGATGAAACATCTAAATTAATTGAGGCATATACTTATCGGTCTATTACTTTTGTCTTTAAAAAGCCTGTGGAAAAGATTTCCAGTTCTTATAAGTTGAGCCAGCATGGTGAAAAGATAACTATGACCGTTCCCAGGTCAGTTAATTTAACTGATTTAATGAAAGAAATAAAAATTGATTGGAATCTTTTAAAGGACATCAAAATTCATGAAGGTGCTTTAGAAGATGCATTTAAAGAGATTATCAAAGGTGATTCATGAGTTTGGTTCCCTTTTTTACCTTAATGAGAAAAGAAATAAAACGCTTTTTAAGAGTTATAGGGCAGACTCTTTTAACTCCTCTTGTCACTACCTTTTTATATTTACTTATTTTTGGTATTGGTCTGGGAAATCAGATTAGTACAGAAGGTGGTACTCCCTATCTTCTTTTTTTAATTCCAGGCCTTATCACAATGGGCATTATTAATAATTCATTTATGAACCCTTCTTTTTCTCTCATGCTTTCTAAAGTTTACGGAGATATAGAAGATTTGAAAACAACTTCCCTTACTACAAATACCATTATTGGAGCTATGTCTTGTGCAGCTACCTTAAGAGGGCTTTTAGTCGGCCTTATTATTATGATAATTGGTGAGGTCTTTTCCTTTATTAATTTAGGAAGTTTGCTGATTCCTTTTCATCCTTTCTATTTGCTCTCTTTAACAATTATGGCAGCGATAACATTTGGGCTAATGGGATTTTCAGCTGGTATCATAGCTCGAAGTTTTGAGAGTTTAAATAACATTACTCAGTTTATTATTTTACCTTTGATTTATTTAGGGGGCGTGTTTTTTTCTCTAGAAAACCTTCACCCCTTTTGGAGAGCTTGCTCTCACTTTAATCCGATTTTTTATTATATCAATGGAGTGAGGTATTCATTTTTAAATAAAGCTGATGCTTCTCCTTTCAATATAATGATTATTTCTTCATTTATTTTGATTGTCACATATTTTATTGCCTTTATTTGCGCAAAAAAGGCCTCGTATAAACAATTATAAGGTTTCTATGGAAATTGCATTGAAAAACAAACAAATTTATTTTTTTTTACTTAGCATTTTTGTTGGGGTAATGGTTTGGATCTCACCTGTTCCGCACGGTGTTGATACGCAAGCTTGGCACTTATTGGCTATTTTTATAGCCACAATATTGGGGATTATTTTAAAGCCTCTACCTATGGGAGCCATGGCCCTTATTGGCCTTTCAGCCTCTATTGTGACGAATACTTTAACTTTTGAACAGGCATTTAGCGGATTTAGCAATAGTGTTGTTTGGCTTGTCGTTTTTGCTTTTTTTATTGCCAGAGGATTTATAGTTACTGGGCTTGGCAAGCGAGTTGCTTATTTTTTTGTCAGTATTTTAGGGAAAAGTACCTTAGGATTAAGCTATGGTATTTTAGCCACAGACTTGATTTTAGCTCCTGCCATTCCTAGCTTAACAGCTAGAATAGGGGGAATTTTATACCCGATTGTCAAAGGACTGGCGGAGTCATTTGGCAGTGAGCCAAATAGTGAGTCTTCCAGAAAGATAGGAGCTTTTTTAATTCAAACAGCATTTCAAGGATCAGTTATTACAGCCGCTATGTTTTTAACTTCTATGGCTGCAAATCCATTAATTGCAGAACTGGCTGGAGTACAGGGAGCACCTATTTCTTGGGGTACATGGGCTTTAGGTTCTATAGTTCCGGGGCTTGCCAGCCTTTGTGTTATTCCTTTAATTTTATTTAAAATATATCCTCCTACTCTTAAAACTTCAGAGCAAGCCAAAGCTCTTTCTAAAAAGCAGCTAAAAAACCTTGGTAAGATGAAATCAAATGAGTGGATCATGGCTGCAACCTTTATTTTATTAATTTGTCTTTGGATTTTAGGTCCTCATCTTGGTATTAATGCGGCAACAGTAGCTCTTATTGGTTTAAGTTTTCTACTTGTTACGAAAGTCTTATCTTGGAGCGATCTTTTAAACGAAAAAGGTGCCTGGGATACTCTTATCTGGTTTGCTACTCTAGTTACTTTAGCCGGATTTTTAAATAAGTTTGGACTTACAACTTGGTTTAGTAACTGGGTTGTTCAATACGTTTCTGGATTTAATTGGATCTTAGGGTTTTTAATCCTTAGCTTGGTCTACTTTTTCTCTCATTATTTTTTCGCCTCTTCTTTAGCCCATGTCGGAGCTATGTATGCTCCCTTTTTAATTGTTGCGATCGCACTTGGAGCTCCGCCATTAGTTGCAGCTCTAGTATTAGGGTATATGAGCAGTCTTTTCGGAAACCTAACTCAATACAGTTGTGGGCCTGCTCCTATATTATTTGGGTCAGGGTATGTCTCTGTTGGAGCATGGTGGAGGTTAGGATTTATTATGAGCATAGTAAATCTAATCATTTGGCTGGGATTAGGCGGCGTTTGGTGGAAAGTTATTGGATTTTGGTAAGATGGGCAAAAAACTCATCTATTTCTTGTGTTGACCTGGCGAGCTTTTGTTTTTGATAGTCAAAAAACGCCAGGCAAGTTTTTGCTCTTGCAATTTCAAGCTTTTCTTTTGTAATGCGATAATGAAGGGTTATGCCTATTTTGGATATTTCTGAAAGGCAAATCTCAAATTTTAAGATATCACCTAGAAAAGCTTGATTCTTATATGCAATAGCAGCATCTGTTTGAATAAGGCCAAGGCCAAATAGATCAATTTCAGTTTTTCCCAACCTTTGTAAAAACCGAACCCTAGCCTCATGGATAAGACTGGCTACTTTATCATTAGCTAGATGATTGCCATAATTTAAGTCAGTTACCCTCACTTGAATATCTGTAGTGAAGTGCCAGTGATCGGGAAGGGAGATTTTAGTTCTTGAAATCATAAAACTTCATTTAATTGTGTGATCACAAAACCTAGATAATCTTTCGTTGTTTGATTAGTGCGTTTTTTTATGTGATCTAGAGGAAAGTCTTTTAGCTTTGCTATAACGCTATTTATTTTAGCTGGATGCACTCCATTAAATAAATATATTTCTCTTTTTTTCTTAAGCTTTTTAGTATGCTCATTACCTATTTTGTGCGATCTGCACATAACATCTAAAAAAGAAAACAAACAATTTATTTTCCTCATGTATTCTTGCAAAGACTCTATTTTTACAAGTCTTGTAAGCTCTTTTTGTATTATCTTATTAACTTGAGGGCCTTGGTATTGATTAAGCCTTGCAATAGTTTGAATCATGAGAACTCCTGATTGAAATAAAAAAAATATATCAAATTATTTTTTTAATGACATTGCCAAATATTGTCTTTTTGTTATTTTTTAAATAAAAAAATAGATGTCCAAAATGACAAAATATAATGTATCTCAAAAACTTATCTCTTCGCATCTTGTTTCAGGTAAGATGAACCCAGGAGAAGAAATCAGCATTAAAATAGATCAAACCCTTACGCAAGATGCCACAGGCACTATGGTCATGTTAGAGCTGGAGGCTATGGGACTGAAACAAGCAAAAACTGAAATCTCAGCTCAATATGTTGATCACAATCTTTTACAGACTGATTTTAAAAATCCTGACGATCATATTTTTTTACAAAGCGCCTGTGATAAGTTTGGCCTATATTACAGTCCTGCTGGAAACGGGGTTTCTCATCCTGTGCATATGGAAAGATTTGGAGTTCCTGGAAAAACACTTTTAGGATCTGATAGTCATACTCCAGCTGCAGGATCTTTGGGAATGTTAGCTATTGGAACGGGAGGTCTAGAAGTTGCACTTGCTATTGCAGGTCATCCTTTTTATGTGAAAATGCCTAAAGTTATGGGGATTAAGCTAACAGGATCTTTGCCTGACTGGGTGAGTGCTAAAGATATTATCTTAGAAGTTTTAAGAAGACATGATGTATCAGGAGGAGTAGGAAAAATATTAGAGTACTACGGTCCCGGCATTAATGGATTAAGTGCCATGGACAGGCATGTTATTGCCAATATGGGGGCAGAACTTGGCGCTACTACTACAGTTTTTCCTTCGGATAAAATTACGGAAGAATTTTTAATCTCTCAACAAAGAAAAGGAGATTGGAAGGAAATCTTAGCTGATGAAGGATGTACTTATGATGAACATGATGAAATTGATCTTTCAAAGCTTGAGCCGTTGATTGCAGCTCCTAGCAGCCCTGGGAATGTGATTCCTGTAAGAGAGGTTGCTGGAAAAGAAATCTATCAATCTATGATTGGTTCTTCTGCTAATCCAGGTATTAGGGATTTTGCTGTTCCCGCACTAATACTAAAAGATAAGAAGATCCATAAAAGAGTATCATTAGATATCAACCCTACTTCAAGACAAATTCTAGAAAACCTAGTGGATATGGGGCTCTTAAAATACTTTGTGCAGTCAGGTGCCCGCATACATCAACCAGGCTGTAATGGATGCATTGGTATGGGACAAGCGCCTGCTACTCATAAAATAAGTGTAAGGACTGTTCCTAGGAACTTCCCAGGAAGATCAGGTACGAAAGAAGATTTAGTTTATTTATGCAGTCCGGAAACTGCTGCAGCATCTGCAATAAAGGGAGTCATTACTGATCCAAGAGATCTTAATATGGAGTATCCTAAATTTAAGGAACCATCTCAAATCACTATTAATCGGGAAATGATATTTGCTCCTTCCAAAGAAGAAAATGTTGATCTAATAAAGGGACCCAATATTAAATCCCTTCCCAAATTTGATCCTGTTAAAGAGGCATATCAAGGTCCAGTCCTGTTAAAAATGGGAAATAATATTTCTACCGATGAAATTTTGCCGGCTGGAACAAAAGTTTTGCCTTTTAGGAGCAATATTCCGGAAATTAGCAAATTTGCTTTTTCTCAAATTGATGAAAGCTTTTATGAAAGAGCCATGAAATATCAGTCCTCAGGCTTCTTTGTTATAGCTGGGGCTAATTATGGGCAAGGCTCTTCTCGTGAGCATGCAGCAATTGCCCCTAGCTATTTAGGTCTAAAAGTCGTTATAGCTAAAAGCTATGCCAGGATTCATAGAAAAAACCTCATTAATTTTGGAATAGTCCCTTTTACATTTGTAAATGAAAGTGATTATAAAACAGTAGATCAAAATGATGAGTTGAAAATTTCAGGAATTCTTCAATGTATTGAAAAGCAAAAACCGATTTCTATAGAAAATATCACAAAAAACACAAAATTTGCTATTCAATGCCTCTTAACTGAGCAGGAAAAAGAAATTCTTTTAGATGGTGGGCTCATTAATCATGCTATGAAAAAAGAGTGTTTTTAAATATTTTCTTCGCCTTGAAGGGGCTTGCTCCCCAAACAACTTATTGACCCTCCATGGGGGATCACCTCGTTCTACTAAAATAGGCTTGCCAGTTAGATGCCCATAAAACCACCTTGAGCATCCATTTGCGAATTATCTCGCCAGTAGAGGCAGTATCCATGTCTCTCCTCAATTTTATCTCTAGCAAAAGTGGGGCCAAAACCCTCATAACCTTCATTAAGATATTTTTTTTGAATTTATTGAAAAGATTTAAATTGTTGGTTTATTATCGCCGCTCCTAAATAATAACAAAAATCAATATGAGTACAATTTCCTCTACTAGTTCAGCATTACCAGAAGTTGTCTGGGGCAACATAATATCTTTTTTGCCAGCCAAACAACAACTACTTAATCGTCGAGTTTGTAAAATATGGCAACGAATCTCTGAAGTGGATTCATGCAAGGTTGCTTTTATGCAATCTATTTCAAGTCTTAAAGTAAGCGACTTTGCCTTATTTTTAAATAATCGTCCTAATCTTATACAAGATTTAGTTAATCGAACTTTTAATGAAATTTTAGATCCCGGTTTTAAAATTAAAAGAAAATTTCTAACTGAAATAGTTGAAAATTATTTTGAACTCGATTCCTCTACTGTAATACCATGCTTGCAAAGCTTTACCGAAAGACAACGAGAAATAATTGAAACTCTAAATTTTACACATTCCTATCCATATTGGTCTGACTTAACCGATGAGCAAGTTGAGGAAGTGATTAAATTATGCCCTAACTTAAAGTCTTTAACTCTTTTTAATATTAATATAACAGGAAGTTGCCTTGCGCAAGTAGCTGAAAATAACAGGCTTGAAATTCTTAGCTTAAATCACTGTGAAATTCTTAACGAAGAATTTTTGGCAGAGTTTTTCTCAAAAGCAACCCATCTAAAAGAAGTTCGTTTAGAAGAAACAAACATAACAGGAAGATGCCTTACTCAAATTGCCGAAAATAATCGACTTGAAACGCTTAACTTATATAACTGTATGTATCTTAATGAAAGATTTTTGACAGGGTTTTTCTTAAAAGTAACTCATCTAAAAGAAATTTATTTAGGTAGGACAGATATAACCGGAAAATCACTTACTCATATAGCAGACAAACTAGAAATCCTTGGCTTAAATAGCTGTGGCAATCTTGATGAAACTTCTCTTTCAGCTGTGTTCTCAATGGCAATTCAATTAAAAAAAGTGAGTTTATTAGCTACAAGTATAACAGGAAGGTTCCTTGTTCATATTCCAGTAAAAAATCATTTGGAGACACTTGAGTTAGATTTCTGTAAAAATCTTGAAGAGGATGCTCTAGCAGAGTTTTTCTTAAGGGTAACCCATTTAAAAGTGCTTAAGTTATCTAGTGTAAATATAACAGGAAGATGTTTTGCGCAAATTTCCGAAAGAACTCAGCTGAAAAATCTTTGCTTAAATATCTGTAAAAAACTTGAGGAGGATGCTCTAGCAGAGCTTTTTTCAAGGGTAGCTCATATAGAAGAGATTTGGTTATCAGGAACAAATATAACAGGAAGATGTTTTGCGCCAATTTCTGAAAGAACCCAGCTGAAAAATCTTGACTTATCTCAATGTAAAAATCTTGAGAAGGATGCCCTAGCAGAACTTTTCTCAAGGGCAGCTCATTTAAAAGTGCTTGGGTTATCTATTACAAATATAATAGGAAGATGTTTTGTGCAAATTTCCGAAAGAAGCCAGCTGAAAAATCTTAAGTTACATCTGTAAAGATCTTGCCTCTAAACTTACCTCGACGTTGGTATGCCTTGCTCTTTTACTTCAGATACCCATAGATTTTTTTTGTTTGACTTAACGAGAGATCAAGCTCAACGCTTGCTTCTCGCAAAGTCAAAACTTTTTTATCGAAAGGTATCATAATAATATTGCTCCTACAGAAAAAAGATTTAATTGTTATTTTTTAGCGACTCTCTTTAATATTTTTGCTCTTAATTAACAAAAAAAATAGGACACATGACTATAATTCCTTCTACCACTTTAGCAATCCCACTGGATCTTTGGGGCAACATAATGTCTTTTTTACCCCCACAACAGCAACTAACTGATCGTCGAGTTTGTCAAGCATGGCTACAAGTTTCTAAAACAAATTTATATAAGATTTCTCTTATGCGATCTATTTCAAGTCTTAAATTTCAAGAGAGGTGCACGTTTTTTAGGCAGAATAAACTTATAAAGGATTTATTTAATCAAGAATTTAATAAAACATTGAATTTTGGTCCCATTACAAGGGAGTTTGTGTTAAGTAGGATCGAATGTAAAGTTTTTGATAAAACGACTGATAAAGGATTCAAATATTTACAAACGTTTTCCCCTGGGCAACGAAGAAGAATCGAATGTTTAACTTTTGAATCTTCTTATGTTGATCAATTTGAAGATAGGAAACTGGTAAAAGTATTTAAGCTATGCCCTAACTTAAAATCTTTAACTCTTGTAAAGAGTCACATAACAGGTAGAGGATTTAGTCGAATTCCAGCAGAAAACAAGCTAGAAAAGCTTACATTAGATCATCGCAATATGAGCCTTGAGGAAGCAGCCTTTGGAGAGGTTTTCAAAAAAGCACCTAATTTAAAAGAGTTTTATTTATACCATGCAAACATAACAGGAAGGTGTCTAAGAAAAGTTCCAGAAGAAAACAAGCTAGAAAAGCTTATATTATTTCACTGTGAAAGGCTTCAAGAAGCTTTTCTTACAACTTTTTTTCAAAAAACTTTTCATCTAAAAGTGATAGATTTATCTAGAACACCTACAACAGGAGTGGGTCTTTCTCTCATTCCACTCAAATGCGAAGTAGAAATACTTATTTTAAGATCTTGTGAGAATCTTGATGAAGTAGCCCTAGAGGAGGTTTGCAAAAAACTACCTGATTTAAAAGAGATTCATTTATCCCATACAGACATAACAGGATGGTGTTTAACTAAGTTTCCAGAAAATAACAAAGTAGAAATACTTGTTTTAACCAATTGTAAGAATCTTAATGAAAATGCCCTAGGAGAGGTTTTCAAAAAACTACCTAATTTAAAAGAGATTTATTTATCCCATACAGAAATAACAGGAGGGTGTTTAACTCAGTTTCCAAAAAATAACAAGTTAAAAAAGCTTTTCTTAGCCCATTGCGAGAATCTTAAAGAAAATTTTCTTGCTGATCTTTTTTTTAAATCAGATTTAGAAGTGGTAAATTTGTCATCTACGAATATAACTGGAAGATCTTTAACGCGCTTTCCAGCAAAAACCAATCTATTTGAGCTTGTTTTAGACCATTGCGAGAAGCTTGATGAAAGGTTTCTTGCTGATCTGTTTTTTAAAGCAGTCGGTTTACGAGTGATAAGTTTATCATATACAAATATAACGGGGTTGTCTTTGATGCAAATTCCAAAGAAACATTGGATGCCTACCTTAAATTTAAGAAACTGCAACAATCTTAATAGACGTTTCTTGCTAAAATTTCCTAAAGAAATTTTAAATCTATAGTTTTAGATCTGAAAGTAGAGAAGGGCATAAAGTAGTTTGCCCTTCTAAATTACCATGTAACATAAGAAATTATGGTAGATCTAACTAAGAAGGGGATAACGTAGTTTCCTTGAGTGAGAATAAAATATCCTGGAAAATGTCTTCTAAGGAATTAGTATTTTCAACATTTATTTCTGTTAGAGCATTTTTCTTATCATAAAAGTGAATTAACGGGTCTGTTTGCAAATGGTACACTTCAAGTCTTTTCTTTAAGACTTCTTTTGTATCGTCTTTCCTTTGAAAAAGAGTCGATTGACACTTGTCACAAATGTCTTGTTCTTTAGGAGGAAAAAAAGACTTATGGTAGACTGCATTACACTCCTTACAGCAAAGCCTTCCAGTTATTCTTTCGAATAAGATCTCATCGCTAGCTTTGAAGTAGATAGCTTTAATTATCTTATCAGTTACTTTACTTTCTAAGCTGACAGCTTGAAAGGTAGTTCTTGGAAATCCATCTAAAATGCAACCATTTTTGCAGTCGCTCTCACTCAAGCGGTCAATAACCATATCAATGACGATGTCATCTGGAACTAGCTCACCTTTTTGGATATATTTGTCGGCTATTTCGCCAAGGGTTGTTTTTTCCTTCAAATGGTATCTAAAAAGGTCCCCTGTAGAAATATGAGGAACTTGCAGATGTTGACTTAACTTAGGAGCATGAGTTCCTTTGCCGGCTCCTGGAGGTCCTAATAAAATAATTACTTGTGGAGTTTCTAAAGATGCATTCATTATCAAATTTTCCGCTTATTAACCATCAATTATAAAATAAGCCAATTTTTAGATTCTATAAGATTTTCCTGTCAAAATTTATACTTTGAAAAATCTTACCAAGTTCGAAGCAAATCGAGTTAGGTGCTGAGGAAAATTCCCTGGATTTGCAAAGAAACGAGATATATTACCTGTATTTTTAGTGGACTTATTTAAATCCTCTTGGATTTTAGCAAAATCTTGTTGGTAAGCTCCAAAATCATGCTCATTTATCTTTTTTAATGAAGCAGGAGAATAAAGGTAAAATTTTTGTAAAACGTCTAGAACATTTTCATGGTTTCTTTGTATAAGGTTTTCTTCTACCCATTCTATCAATCTATCTTCCCAATTCTCAATATATTTACATACAATAGGAATTAGAAATTGAGATTTATGGGCAATAATGATGTCTGTAAAATTATTTTCTAAAAAGGGCTTAATGATACTAGGAAAATTTTCATTCTGTAGAACTTCATTCTCTAGGTTTTGCATATCTAATGCTATAAATATATCATTTAAACTTCTGATAGAGGGATCTGGTTGACTGATAATTAACTTAATAGTTCTGAGCATGAGTTCAGAAAAGTTAGCAGGATTAAAGTAGTAAAAAAGCTGCATGCCAATGAAATCAGTTTCTCCATGTTGGAATAGCTCTTCTGAGTGATAATATGTAGCAATTAAACGGCGATTTTCTTCAGAAATATTTTGCAATAGATGAATTACATCAAATTCAGCAGATGCATATCTGTTACATAAACTCCTCAGCATGAGGGTTTTCTCATAAGATGGATTAGAGCATGCACAAATATCGTTCAAAAATCGATAAAAAAGCTGGAAGGCAAGGTGAAAATCAGTGCTTTTCAAACTGTGGATAATCTCTGAACTTTCAAAAGGATGATTGTGTATATAAGCTAAAAAACCTGCTTGAAGCTGCTGGATTAATAGTTTTCCTACTTTTGCAACTTCTTCAGTAGTTAATAAAGGTTCTTTAAAAAGTGAAGTGTAATTAAATTGATAGTAACTACGACTAATTCGGGGATTTGGGTTTTTTGAAAAAGCAATTAAAACATCCTTAATAAACTCAAGCTTATTTCTCGTAGGAGTATTTAACTTATTTAATGCTCGTTGAAGATAAGGAAAAAATAGCCCTTCCATTCTTACGTTTGTATCTATGCTGCTAACTACTGGCATAAATTGTTCGGGAGGGGTAATTTCTATAAATTTTTCAAAAAGCAGCTCATTTGGTAGCTCCTCAAATAGGCTTCGAATTGTATCGCCAATTTGGGTAACTAGGGGATTATTCAATATTTTTAATAGTGTCTTAGCTCCAATTTCTTTTATATTGATTTTATCAGCATCGATGGAAAAATGTATAAAAATTAATGGCCAAGCCTCTTCAGGGAGAATTTGAAATAATTCAGCGCAGTCTTGTTTTTTAGGTAAAAATTTTCGTAAGAGGAATAAACGGTTATTTCGTTCTAGGTTCGATAGTCCAGGTTTAAGAAATAATGTTTTAAATTCTTGCAATGCAAATTCCTTCATTTCTTCTAAATCAATGTCAACCGGAAGGAGAGTATTAACAGCAAATTGTTCTTCAGGTGTTGTAGGAGATACTTTTTGTCTTATCTCTCTAATAAGCTGCTCATCTGCGATTTCTACAAGGTATTTACAAAAATTACGTGCAAAACTGGCTTTAATATGATCGGTATTCTCACCTAAGTTTCGATTTAGATAAATGTCAATCCAATTGGCAAATGTTGTAATAGCAAGATTTCTGTCTTTCTTAAGAAGATAGGCAAGGACTGTCTTTTTATGTCCATAGTCCCAAGAAAAAGAACTATAAACCTTGAAAGTGAACTCATCATTGTTATTTTCAAAAATAAGAGAAACCACCTCTTCACGATGCGCTTCAGGAATGCAATAAAAGAGGTTAGAGACGTTATCAGCCCACTTTCCATTTTTTATAGGAGATACAAAAGCTGCTTGGCAGAATTTTTTTAGAAATTCAGGGGAAATAATATATTTAAGAATATAACCCATCATTTGAGAATGCCAGCTAAGGTCAAGGTAATTTATCAAAGAGGATCTATCAAGAACCTCAGCTAAGGCCTTCCATTTTTCTTCAGGAATAGTTTCATTTGATTTTTTTTTGATCATAAACGGAAAAATTGTGCGGAAAAAATACCTGCACTTGTCGAGGTGATCGTTGAAGTTTATTGCTGCTTCATAGGAATCTTGTTTAAGAATAGTGGTTATTTTAATCAATCCCTCCATTAAAAAATCGGATAAAGGAGCCTTTTGGAAAACTTTGAATTGTATATTGGCTAAGTTGGCATCGAAGCGAGGTAAATCATTGTGAGTGCTTTTATAACTTGCTACTTCAAACATGCACTCAAGATATTCTAAATCATGTTCAGATTCAGAAAAGCTGGCCATGATAATGTGAGCATTTTCCAATTCATGTAGATGTTCATAAAACCACTTAAGAAAAATCAATCTGCGCTCGTCTTTTAAGGGGATATCTTTAATTTGATCGGAATTTTTCATCACCTCTATGACTTGCAACACTTCATTCATTACATTCTTAAATGGCTCTTTTACTCTCTCAGGGCAAACAGCCAAAAAATCTATAACTTGCTGTTCTGAGCTCACTAAATGAAAGTAGGTGAAAATATTATCCCAACGTTTTTCGGGAATTGACTGAAAAGCTTTTTCAAGAAAGTGAAGCTTATCATCGATAGGAAGGTCGCTATGAATTGCTTTTGAAAAAAGATTAAAAATTTCTTCGGGCAGGTTATTTTCATATGAAGTACTGGATAGACAGTTTTGCAACACTTTTTCAAGAAGAGAAAGTAGCTGAAGAGTGTCTAAGGGAGTACTTTCTTCTAGAGGAGAAAGCATAGAAATTGATGGAGTAGAAGTAGATATTGGAGATGCCATGCTTGATTCCCCGTTTTAATTTTTTTGAGCAATAAATACTAAAAAAGTTCCTGTTTTATCACTAACTAAAAATGGCCCTTCAGGAAATATTTCTATGGGTGGTAGAGGAAAAAGACTATTAGTTTAAGATATGGAATTCTTGCAGTGCTTGTATAAGCTTATCGTAGCTTTCAAAGGCAATTGCTTGAATACCCAATTTTTTAGCCTCTTCAACATTTTCTATTCTGTCATCAATGAAAATACATTGAGAGGGCTGCTTGTTTAACTTTTGGAGAAGCAATAAATAAGACTCTTCTTTTGGTTTCCTTGTATTGATTTCATAAGAAAGTACAAGGGGGTCAAATCCTTCATATAGGTTTAGCTCTTGAAAAACGGATGCTTGCCACTCTGTTACATCTGAAAGCATGGCAACTTGATAGCCTTTTTCTTTCAGTCTGACAACAAGATCGTACATTTCCTTTTTTGGCTTTACTAATCTTTTAATCACTTCCCTATATTTATCACTCCAATCTTTAGGTAAAGAAGTGTTGTATTTTTCTGAAAATGCTATCCAAAAATCTTTTTCCTTGAGCTTACCTGTTGCTAGAAGTGGTATTTCTGCTTTAATAGCTGCTTTAAATTCTTCTATAGGCATATTCAACTCTTCTGCCATAGATTTCATAAAATCTTGCAAGCCAAAATCTACCATAACGCCTCCAAAGTCAAAGACAACAGTTTGACAAGTGGGGTGTATTTCACTTGCGTGACTTTTAAAAGGTAAGATCATTAGGAAGATAGATAAAATAAGTTTTAACATGATTGTTAATAATTAAATAAGGCATTTTATCATTAGTGACATATTTATAAAAGGAATAACAAAAACACTTTTTTCTTTTATCAAAAATATTTGCATAACTTTGAGGCAAGGTTTACTATATTTGCTAAATAGGTATGTGAAGGAGAAAAATATGACAATCATTTCAACTATTTTATCTTTTGGGCTTTTGTTGATGGGCTCTCCAACGAAAAGTTCCATTGAAGAAGTTGCGTTAATTCCAAGAAAAGAAATCTTTGGTAACCCAGAATATGCAAATCCCCAAGTATCTCCTAATGGAAAGCTGCTAGCTTACTTAGCTCCTAATGAACAGGGTGTAAGCAATATTTGGGTAAGAACCATTGGAAAAAAAGATGATAAAGTAGTGACAAATGACCAAAACAGGGGAATTAGAGATTTTCAATGGCAGTACGATAACCAACATCTTATTTACTTAAAAGATATTGGAGGGGATGAAAATTGGCATCTATTTCAAGTTAATACAGTAACGGAAAGAGTAAGGGATTTAACTCCTTTTGAAAAAGCAAGAGCTGAAATTATAGCATATGAGCCATCAAAACCTAATCACATGCTTATTGGTTTAAATAAAAGGGACCGTAGATTTCACGATGCCTATTTATTGAATCTAGAAGATGGAGAAATTGCCTTAATTGAGGAAAACCCTGGCAATATCGTGCAATATGCAGCTGATAGAAATTTACAATTAAGAGCTATTCTCCTTTCAAAAAGAGACGGAGGATACACAGTTCGAACTAGAGAAAAAGAAAATACCCCTTTTACCGACTTAATAGAATGGGATATTGACGACCAGAGAAATAACATAATTGGGTTTAGTCAAGACAACCAAACTCTTTTCATGAATACTTCAAAAGATAGCAACACTAAAAGGCTTCTTCAGGTGCATATCAATACTAAAAAGCCTATCATTTTATTTGAAAACCCCTCTTATGATTTGAAAGAAGTATTCTTTCAGCCTGTAACTTACAAAACACAAGCTGTGAACTTTTACGGAAAGTATCAAGGATGGAGTTTTTTGGATAATGAGTTCGAAAAAGACTTTACTTATCTTAAAAAACAATTACCAGGCAACATTTCTATTATTAACCGAGATTTGAATGATACTATTTGGGTAGTAGGCAATAGTCGCGACATTTCAAGTCCCAAATATTTCCTTTTTGAAAGATCAAGTCATAAATTAAGCCACTTGTTTGATGCAAGGCCTAAACTTAACACTTATAAGCTAAGTAAAATGCGCCCCTTTTCTTTTAAAGCACGAGATGGGATGACTATTTACGGTTATTATTCTTTACCTCCTGTTAAAAAAACAAAATTCCCTGCTGTAATGCTTGTTAAGGGGGGACCATGGACGCAGGATAAATGGGATTTTAAGCCAATGGTGCAATGGCTTACTAACAGAGGCTATGCAGTCATCCAAGTAAATTACAGAGGGTCAACTGGTTTTGGAAAACAATATACTAGCGCTTCTAAAAAACAGTGGGGTGCTAAAATGCACGATGATTTGATTGATGCTAAAAAATGGGCAGTTGAACAGAAAATCATCGATCCGAATAAAATAGCTATTGTAGGAGGAAGTTACGGAGGTTATTCAGCCTTAGTCGGACTCACTTTTACTCCAGAGGAATTTTGCTGCGGTGTGTCTTATGTAGGTCCATCCAATCTTGTTACTCTATTAAAAACCATTCCGCCATACTGGTACGCCCTTAAAGCCGCTATGGTTCGCTATATTGGGGATCCTGATTCAGAGCAAGAGCTGTTAAGAGCTAGGTCTCCTTTATTTAAAGTCGATCAAATTACTAAACCTCTTTTAATAGCCCAAGGGGCAAATGACCCTAGAGTGGTTCAAGCGGAAAGCGATCAAATTGTTAAAGCAATGCGAAATAGAAATATGGATGTTGAGTATCTCCTTTTTCCAGATGAGGGTCATGGTTTTGTAAAGCCTGATAATCGAATAAAAGTATTCGCTGCCACCGAAAAATTCTTACAAGAATACTTGGGCGGCAGAATGGAAAAAGTTGACCAAGATGAAGAATGGGATATTGTTAAAAATTAAGAAACATTTATTTGAAATGTTTTACCAGTTTTAACAGAGTTACTAACAGCGCAATCTTGAATAGCTTTGTTTAAGGTCTTCTCTACTCTTTCTTTATCGGAAGCTCCTTTTACATCAATGCTGATTTTAATATGTGACATGCTCAAAAAGTTTTCTGAGGGGTGTTTGTCTACGGTAAGGTCAGCATTCACATCAATTGTCTCAAAGCTTAAATTGGATTTTTCTGTATAAACTTTGAAAGTAGCAATGATACAAGTTACAATAGAAAGAGCAAATAAATCTTCAGGAGAGTAACCGCCTCCAGGTCCTCCGAATTCCTTAGGTATGCAGCAAGGAATGGGATCTAAAGAATTCGCTTGGCTTTCCCACTGTGTTTCAATTTTAGACTCTGATTTAGATTGGACTGTAAAATTAACTGGTAACTGCATATTAATCTCCTTTTTTTTGACAACCATATAGAATGAAAAATTTTGACACAAATAGAGATTTACTTTAATATAGTATTATATTTATTTTGAGTGCTTTATGAGTTTTATTGATCAAAAATTACTGTTGCAGCTTCTCAAAGAAGAAGTTACAGGATCCAAGCTTGTTTTTCAGGTTGTAGACTCTTCAGTTTTAAGTTTCTCCACTAATATTCCAATATACTTGAATCCGATTTCCTCAAAATCATCTTCAGTTTCTTCTAAAACAATAAACGCTACTGAACATCATCTGCTTTGATAGAATAGTTTGTTAAAATCAAATCATGCATTCTTTTTCCAAATTTTTGCATTTCATTAGGAGATAGGATATAAAAAATAATGAAATAGGTGGAAAAGTGAAGAATAGCAAGGTCATAAATTACACATGCCATATGTCTTTTAAAATCTTGACCAAATTGAAAGGCTGTAATTCCTCCTATATCTTGCTCTTTTTTTATAGATAGAAGACCGAGGCATCCTTTAGAGAAAGCAAGAGAGGAATTATAAAAAATGCCTATGTTGGAAAAAAAGCGAATTGCTACTAATCCAATAACACATCTTAAAGTCATTTTTGCGCTAAATTCCTTAGAACTATCCTTTAGATCTGTTTGATATCCGAATTCTTCTGAAAGTTTCAAAAAAACATTGTTGCCCATATTAGGCATTAAGAAAATTGCTCTCGACATATCTTGTATAAATTTTTTTTTAGAATAATTGATTTAATCTATAAAGTAATTTTTTGCAAGAGCTGTGAAGTTTTCTACTTGATTATTGATCCACTGTTTATCTTTTCCCAATTCATTAGCCATAAGTTCTGCAACTTTTGCTGCGATTTTAATGCTCGCTCTAGCGTCTAAGAGAAGAGCTCTGGATCTTCTAGATAAGAAATCTTCAACTGTTTGCGCCATTTCATGGCGAATTGCCCAAATAACTTCTGCAGTCAAATAGGGAAGATCAGGGTGAAGAGGAATCCCAAGCTCAGGGTTTTCATGAATCATCCTTGTTATTGCATCTTTATCCGATCCATAAAAATCCCAAGAATCAATTCCTTGGATATTTTCTTGAAATCCATGCAACTTTGTCTGCCTTGTTTGACAAGGCATAGGCTTTAATGAAGCAACTTCCATTGCTTTATTAACGACATCTTCAGCCATTTTGCGATAAGTTGTCCATTTACCCCCTGAAATAGTAATGAGATTAGAATCGGATACAGTAATCACATGATTTCTAGAAAGGGCAGCAGTTTTTTTATCGCTTTTTTTTACTAATGGCCTAATACCTGCAAAGACACTTAAAATGTCTTTTTCTGTTGGTTTTTTAGTTAAATATTTTGAAATATGCTCTAAAAGAAAAGAGACTTCTTTTTTGAAAGCAACAGGTTCTAAAAGAGGGGCTTCTATTTTAGTATCTGTGGTTCCCACAAGTATACGATTATGCCAAGGAACCATGAATAGAACGCGGTTATCTTTCGTCTGAGGGATAATCATCGACATATTAGACGGTAAAAAGCTTTTATCTAAAACTAGATGCACTCCTTGAGATGGGGTAATCATTTCTAAAGAGGCTTCATTGTCCATTTTTCTGATTTGATCTGAAAAAATCCCTGTTGCATTGATAACAACTTTGCTATGCAATCTAAACTCTTGCTTGTCTATTTCATCATGAGCAATAACACCGCAGACTTTATGGTTTTTTTTAATAAGAGAAGTGACTTTACAGTAATTAACTACGACAGCATCAAGATCTACACAGGTTTGCGCCAAACAGATAGCAAGTCTGGTATCATCAAATTGTCCATCATAATAAACGATCCCTCCTTTAAGATTTTTAAATTCTAAAGTAGGGAATTTTTCATGGACCTCTTCCTTAGAAATCCTTTTAGATTTTTGAAAGCTGGAACTACCGGCTAATAGATCATAGATTTTTAAGCCGGACATATAAAAGGGAGTTTCCCACCATTTATATATGGGAAGCATAAAAGCTATGGGCTGCACTAGATGAGGAGCATTTTTAAAGATGATGCCTCGTTCAGTCAAAGCTTCTTTTACTAAATGGATATTTCCCTGTTTTAAATAGCGAAGCCCTCCATGAATCAATTTCGTACTTCTTGAGGAGGTTCCCTTGGCGAAGTCACTTTGCTCAAGTAAAAGTGTTTTATATCCTCTTTGGGCGGCATCCAAGGCAGTTCCAAGGCCAGTTGCTCCTCCTCCAATAACAATGATATCATAGATATCTGGAGAGAATTTTAAATAATCTATCATTCTATTTCGATTCATTCTTAGCCTTTGTTCTTGCAAGGTTAACTGCTTCTTGCCAACTTTGAATTTTTGCTTTTCGCTTTTCTTCTGTCATTTGGGGAGTGAATGTTTTGTTTGTCTTAACAAAAGCTGTAATGTTTTTAAGCATGCCTATTCCCACGAAGGCTAAAGTAGCAGCTCCCAGTGCAGTCAGCTCTCTTGAAGAGTTTCGAATTATTTTTACGTGAGAAAAATCAGACTGAAGTTGCATTAAAAGATCACTAGAGCAAAGACCTCCATCTACTTTTAGCTCTTCATTTTTTATTTTTGTATCAGCAACAACACACTGGAGGACATCATTAACTTGCATAGCAATGGCTTCTAAAGCGGCTCGGCAAATATGAAATTTAGTCACCCCTCGAGTAATGTTGCAAATAAGTCCTTCTACGTTAGGTTCCCAATAAGGGGCTGTAAGTCCAGTGAATGCAGGAACGAATGTAACGCCATGAGTATCCTCTACTTTACCTGCTACTTCATCGATAGCTCGAGTTTCTTGCAATATTCCTAAATTATTTTTAAGCCACTCAATAACAGAGCCTGCATTAAAAACAGTAGCTTCAATGGCATAAAAAACATCTTCCTTATGCTTCCAAGCAATCGTAGTTAATAGTTTTGTTTGAGAGATAAATGGCTTATTGCCGGTATTCATAAGAAAAAAACATCCTGTGCCATAGGTGCATTTAGATGTTCCCTTTTCTAAACATCCTTGTCCTATAAGAGCTCCTTGCTGGTCCCCAATAACGGCCTGAATGGGAAGAGAAGGGGTAAAAAAAACTTCTTTGGTATTTCCAAAAAAAGCTGTGCTGTCTACAACCTTAGGGAGGATCTCTTTTGGTACATTAAATAGCTGGCAAAGCTCTTCATCCCAGGAAAGTGTATGGATATTAAATAAAAGTGTCCTAGATGCGTTGGAAACATCTGTTAAATGATTTCCAGTTAAATTCCATACCAGCCAAGAGTCTATAGTACCAAAAGCAATATCCTGAATATTTTCTACTTTATAATTGTCTAAAATCCATTTGATTTTAGTAGCACTAAAGTAAGGATCAAGTAAAAGTCCTGTTTTTTCATGAATTAAACTTTCATGATTTTTTAAACTTTTGCAAATAGAATGCGTCCTCCTATCTTGCCAAACAATGGCATTCATAAGAGGTTTGCCTGTTTTCTTATTCCATAAGATAGTTGTTTCTCTTTGATTGGCAATGCCTATAGCTTTAACTTTATCCAAACCTACTACTTTTATAGCTTCTTGCGCTGTTGTAACCTGTGTATTGATGATTTCTAAAGGATCCTGCTCGATGAAGCCAGGTTGAGGGAAAAACTGCAGTATTTTCTTCTGAAATACACAAATAGGACTTCCATTTTCATCAAAAATAATAGAACGGCAGCTAGTAGTGCCCTGATCCATGGCTAAGACGTAGTTCATATTTTTTTGTCTCTTTTGATCAAACTGTTTAAAAAAATCTATCTTCTGTCAATAATTTTTCATATGCAGGAAAAATTAAAATTTGTTCGGAAGCTCATTTTTCATCGAAATGTAGAAAGTTTGATCGCCATAAATGATACATCTATTTTCTCTATGAAAGACGAAAATGGCCTAACTCCCATTGATTATCTTCGTTATTTGGGAATGAATAAAATCTTACAGATATTACGCCTGGAAATGAATGACCACCTTGTTTTTGAAAAACCGCATATTTTTAAAAGGGTTTTGGCAAAATCCCATAAAAAAATGCAGACTTATCAAAAATTTAGAGCCTCCTATTTTAGTAAAGAACTCGATTTGAACCTTGTTCCTAAAATGAACATTAAAGTTTCTCACTCTCCTTTTGGTTTTGGGCTTTTTGCGGAAGAAAATATCAATAAAAATACTTTTTTAGGAGAGTATGTTGGATTAGTTAGGCCTCATAAGGCTAGCCAAGATAAAGCGAATGCTTATCTTGTTAAATACCCAGTGAGGCACTTCTTTTCCAGATTAGTAATTGATGCTTCGAAATTGGGCAATCACACGAGATTTATTAATCACAGTAGAACTCCTAACTGTCAAATGTTTTCTGTAATAAGAAATAAAATCCCAAGAATGATCTTTGTTTCTACTGAAAAAATAGAAAAAGGTAATGAGATAATGGTTGATTACGGTAACCTATATTGGAAGCAATTAGGTAAAATTCCTTTATGATGAAGTTTTTATTAAAACAAAAGTTTTCTTCTTTAGATAAATGTTTGTTATCTCGCTACGGCAAAAAACTTATTGTTAAATATGGATTTAACCCTCTTCATGTTGCTGTATTTTTGAATGAATTTTCTTGGTTTGAAGAAGTAGTCAATTTGGATGTTCAAAAGACGCAAAAAAATTATTTAGGCTTAAATGCTAAAGAGCTAGCTATCTATTTAAATAGAAAAAATTTTTTGTCTCCCTTAGGTCATGTCACTAATAAAACCATATCTGTTGAGAAAGAAAATGTTCGATCAAATGTAAGTATTGAAGAATTCGAACAGATGATGGGAATTACTTATTTGCCGAATTTAGAAGTCTCTTCTTTTTCTCACCTTAGGAAGCTTATGAAGCTTACTAAGCGAGCTCAAAAAAATGAGCAGATTACCTCTCAGGAAAAATGGCTGGGCGCTTATTTTTCACCAGAAATATATTACGACATGAATCCAGCTGTTACTGTCAAATGGATCGATCCTCTTAAAGGTTGGGGGTTGTTTGCAACTCAAGATTTAAGGAAGAAGCAGTGGATAGGGGAGTATACAGGAGTTTTAAGACCTTCCAACTTAAAAAAAGATCAGAAAAATGCTTACTGCTTTGAATATGCCTTTTCCAACTTTACTATAGATGCCAAGGATAAAGGAAATCTGACGCGATTTATAAACCATAGTTATACCCCAAACCTTACCCCATATTTATGTTTTCAGGGACAGATGCTTCATATTGTATTCCTAACGAATGCCTTTATCCCTAAAGGGACAGAGCTTTCTTATGACTATGGTCCCGATTACTGGAGAAAAAGAGAAAAACCGATTTAGGCTTAAAACTTAAGATATTTCAATCTCTATATTTTCTTCCTTTTCAGGCTGTTCTGGGATGATGATCCACCCAACAATATAGGTTATGAACATAGGTAGAAATCCTGTGATAAAGAACAGGGCGACAAAGATAATTCTGACAAGAGAGGAGTCCCACTTAAAAAACTCACTAATTCCTCCACATATTCCAGCTATTTTTCTATTTTTACGAGATCGGTATAACTTTTTATATTTTTTGACAGTATAAGAGGCAGGTTGAGAGGGGATAATAAAACACCCCAATAAATATGCTACTAAAAGAGGCACAATGCCAGTAAAAATACATAAAAAAATTAAGGCAAAACGAAAAATGAATGGGTCTATTCTAAAATAATCACCAAGCCCTCCGCAAATGCCAGCAATCATTTTGTTTTTTTTTGATCTGTATAATTTTTTCATAGGATTATCTATTTGCTGCAAATATTAAAGAAATGTTTTTGGATTTTCAACTTTAAAAATCTAAGTACTTTAATCAAAAGGTACATTTAAAATTTCCCTTTTAAAAATTAGGAAAATCAAAGATCATTTCGTGCCTATGGTAAGGTATATAATATTTTTATTCCTCATCGGAACAACTTTTGCGACGATAACAACTCCTTTTGAGATGACGCTGGCTACAGGTTATAGACAGGATCATTTAAAATGGAGGTTGCAAGAGCCTGGTGATCCAAGTACAACAACGTATCGGGAAGATTACTCTAATCTTAAATTTATACAGACGGAACTGACTTTAAAAAAGATAACAAGGGATTTGTACTTTTATGTAAATGGCGGGTATGGAGCTATTGGCTCTGATACCATGCGCCAATCAGGTTTTGACCTATCATTTACAACTGACCCTGTTTCTTTTCAATTTAATACAGATGCTGAGGCGTTTTCTGGTGAAGGGGTTCTTGGATATGTGGCTGAGCTTACCCCTGATCGGTATTATGAAGTAAATATAACACCTTTATTTGGCTTTTCTATCCAGTATGAAAAAATCAAAAGGAAGAATCCCACCCCTGATCCATATGTTTCCAGTAACATTTCCGGAGCTGATTTTTTCACCGTAAACTCTACTTTAAGTGAACAAGATTTAAAGCAGAAATGGTACGGCATTTTCATTGGGTTTGATTTTTTTGCTAATCCAAGAGGGGTTTTTAATTTAGGGTTTGGTTATAGGTATCACTGGCTTAGCCTTCATCAAAAGTTTTTTTCTGATTTGTTAATTAAAACTTTTGATAATGATTCTTCAGTTTTGTTAAATGAAACTATTACAATGAATGGTAAAGTACAAAAAAATGGCAATTTAGGTCACTCGGGGTATGTAACTTTAGGGGCAAATCCAACGAGATATATCTTATTGAGTGCCATAGGGAAAATTCATTATTTTTCTTCTAAGGTGATTAATGCCAATATTACTCAGCAAACAGTTGAAATTTCCCCTAATTATTCTATAATAGACACGAAAATAGATAGAAAATTTAAAAGTCGATGGCTCTTTTTTGAAGTGCTGCTTGGACTTTCTTTTTACTTATGACTAAAAAAACAAGTTCCAGATTCATTATGGGAGTTCACTGCCTTGAAGAAGTAATATCTCATAGCCCCGAGAGAATAGTAGCTATTTATGCGATCGAGTCCGCTTTGAAAAGAAATTTTTTAACCTCGGTGAAACATCTTGTAAAACTGGTTCGTAAAGATGAGCTAACCAAGATGGTTCAGTCAGACTCTCACCAAGGCCTTGTCGCTAAGGTAAAAGAGAAAAAGGCTATTTTTTTGAAAGAGTTTATTGAATCTATTCAAGACAGGCCAACTAGCTGTTTACTACTACTGGATAATATCAATGATCCACAAAATTTGGGCACTATTCTACGCTCAGCAGATTGTTTTAAGGTAGACGCTGTTATTTGGTCTAAAAATAGGGGGGCAGATATTACTCCCATTGTGACAAAGACTAGTTCAGGTGCCTCTGAACTTGTGAACACTATAAAAGTTTCTAATTTAGCTGAGACCGTGGTTTATTTGAAAAAACAAGGGTATGAGACAATAGCTGCTCATGCAGACAAAGAAGCAGACAGTCTCTTTCGTTATCAATTTGGTCCTAAAGTTGCTTTTATAATGGGTTCAGAAGGCAAAGGAATTCAGCCATTAGTGTTAAAACGGACTGACCAGTCTTTATATATTCCTATGTATGGACAGGTCGACTCATTGAATGTATCACAAGCAACAGCTGTTTTCTTATCGCATTTTGCTAAAGCAATATATTAGCGAAGTCTTCAATAGTCCTTTCTATTTTACGCCAGTTGTCATCAGGAATGTTTTGAAAAAGATGAATAATCATTCTTTTTAAATCAATTTGAGGGACATGATCTGCCATCTTGAATAAAAAGGTAAAAGAATAATCATCTACCTTTCCATAAGAAGACAAAGATAGCTTTTTTATTTTTTGCTTAAACAAATCATCAATTTCAGCATTTATTTCGAGCGCATAGTGCAAATCATAAGGCGCCGGTGTTTTGTTTAAGTATTCTTCTAGCTCAGCATAGCATTCGTAAAATTTTCTAGAACGTTCTATTAAAAACTCTTGAGCGACTGGAATTTCATCATTTTCAGCAATAGGAGCAAATTTTCTAATCCAATCAGACAATGCAAAAAATTCCTTTTGCAAGCATGTCAGAATAGCTTCTAGCTCTTTTGATATACGGCCCTTGTTTTCAAAATCATCGGGACTTCCATGAAAAGGATCTGTGGGATTGACTCGAAAAGGAGGTTGTATTTCCATATTACCAAAGTAAGTTATCATCTTGTTGTTTTTCTTCCATGTAATTTCTATACATGAAGATGCTGAAAATAGTAGCAGAAAGAAGCATAGAAATACCTCCAATAATTACAGGCATAACCCGATAAAAACCTATCAGTGATCCGGAAAATAAAGGGCTTAGAGCAAAAGCTGATGCTTGTACTGACTGTAAAACGCCAAGCGTTTCACCTTGTGCTTTTTTAGGGGCAAAGTTGGAAACCAAAGTCATTATCGTAGGGAATATCAACGCAATAAAATAAAGTAAGAAAGGGGCATAGAAAAAAAGAAGAGTGGATCCTTTTACCAAACTAAATAAAAGCATAGTAAGCCCGGCTCCGAAAAGAGACCCGAGGAAAATTCGGTAAGAAGAGAATCTTTGAATTATTGGACGAATTAGCCACCCTGAACACAATGCATATATAAACCCTGAATATGCGTAAAAATTACCAATTTGATGAGATTTAAAGGAATATTGTCCTATTAAAAAAACAGGGACAAACTCATAAAAAAACGACCAGCCAAAATAAAGAATAAAAGCGCATAAAATTATCACTCGCACTTTTTTCATATACAACGCTTTTTTCAAGTTTTTAAGGCCCGTTGTTAGAGTAACTTTGACATTATCGTTTATGTAGTTTGTCTCTTTAAAAAACAACAAAACAAACACTAAGTTAGCAGCAGTTAAAAGCAAGGCAAACCCAAAAGGAAAGTTAAACCCCGCACCCTTTATGAAGTTTGGATCGGTTAATTTACCTCCAATAAATGGACCTATGGTAAATCCGGCTCCTAGCGCCATATTATAAAGACCAAAATTTTTTGTTTTTTCTGACTTAATACTTGTATCAGCTAAAATGGCTTGCACTACTGCTGCGCTTCCTGCGCTAACTCCGATTATCGTTCGATATAAGAAAAGAGCTAAAAGACTCGAGTAAATAATACCAAGAAAGGCGATACAATATCCCAAAATTGCAAGCAAAAGGCTGATTGTTAGTATTTTCTTTCTTCCTTTTATATCAGATAATGCCCCTAAAATTGGCGCGCTAAAAAATTGAACTAATGGGACTAAAGCAATAAGAATGCCTAATAAAAGACCTCTTACAGCATCGGAAGTTTCTGGGTTTAAGATTTGTACCTCATGATCAAAAAGAAGGGAAGCAAATAGGGGATAAACAAGTCCTATTCCAAGGTAATCGATAAATGCCACAAATAATACTGTTGTTAATGTGATGGTTTTTCGAGTTGATAGTTGCAATGATTCTCTCCCTTTCTTTTTCTTGGGAATATACAAAAACTCCAATTATTTAAAGAAAAAAAATAACAACAATTAACAATTGTTAATTTTAATAAAATTAATAAAAAAATAAAGTCTAGTTTATGTCATTTGTTATTTTAATTTAAAATATCTTACCTTTAAAAATTTTAGGAGTAAAAATATGTATACATCACCTTCTCAACAAAAACCTCTACTTTTAATATGGAAGATTAATCTAGAAATTGCTGAAGAACTTAAACTTGTAGAAGTATGCGATCAACGAATTACTAGATGTTATTCTCTTTTAAGAAATAATACTAACTCTAATACAAATGCAAAAAGTCAAACAATGGAGGTTCTTGAAGGCTTAGGTAAAGAAAAAACAAAGTCCATAAATAGGATAACTAAATTGAATAGTCAGCTACAAAAGCTTAGAAAGCTAATCACAGTACAACGTATTAGTTTTAATGCCGCTGAATAAAGATTTCATGATGTTGTGAATTTAGGCCAGGATAAATGCTATATAACTACAGTTCACGTTCAATATCAGGCCATTGCAAACCTTGAGTTGTCATGCCCGAGCTCGCCAGCCATGTATCCAGGTTGTGTTCTATTTGCTTGGCTTTATTCATAATTTCAGCAAGCTCTAAGTAGTTATCAGCGGCATCAGCCTCATCAGCAAGCTCTAATAAAAGATTATAAATACCACTTTCATAGTCAGGCATACCGGTTGCAGTGCATTGAGCTAGCATATCCTTCATTACATCTAATGAAATGATGACTTTATTCTTATCAGAGCGCAATTGTACTGCCTTAGGGTCTTTTACCATACCACTTATTGTAATAATATTTTTTAATTCTAGTGAAAATAAATAAGATTGTAAATATTTTTTTTAACTAACTTTATTTCAAAGGGTTAATCTTTATTTTACATTGACAATTAACTGATTATAATATAGAATATTAATACAGTCGTATTAAAAATAAAGGTAATAAAAATGAGTATTAATTCTATAACTGAAACTCCAGTACAAGTATTAAATTTAATTTCAGACTTTGCTGGAGATAAAAACATAAAAACAGCTGTTCGACAGTTGCAAATTAGTGAATATGAGGGGGTTGCTGGGGATGCAACAGCATCAGCAGCTCAAAGAGCTTTCTCTGACAAAATGGCAGAATCTGTCAAATTATTAGATCTTTATGAAGAAAACATGAGGCTTTCTGAGGGTTTAAAGAATGATGCAGTTAAACAACAAAGGTGGGCTGATAGATTTAGACTAAATGCTAGAGTTTTACTTATAAAACAAGAAAATCTAGAATCTGTACTTGCAAGCCGTTATGGTCATAATACTCCAAAAGAAAACTCAAAGATTTTTAAGGAACTACACCTTAAAATCGATGCTTTGAGAAGTGAAGTCCGAATTAATGTAGAACAAATGCATGAAGCGCTTGATGCAGTTAAAGGTGCACTGCGGGCATCTGCTAAAGCAGAATCAATAGCTCATGAGGTCCTCATCGCTGCCATGGCTCTTAAAGAAGCAGCTTTTCAAATAGGTCTATAAAAAACAATTCCCAGCTATTTTTAATAGCTGGGTTTCTTGCTCACGTTCATAATCGAAACTACCCCAATTAAACATAATATACATTATCAGACGTTGTATTTATAATTTTATTTATATATCAATGTGGTAGTCAAAGCTTTTAGATCAGTGTATTTTTCCTTTATGAGTGGGATTATTTTCAGAAGAATCCCTATTAATTTTCCCTTCAGTCTTGAATTCTGGGTAAATACTCATGCTTGTAACACTTTCATCCTTTTTTAAGACTTTTCTTGCTTCTTCTGTCTTTTGTAGCGCAGAAGAAGCTACAGCTTGGGAACTGAATAAGCTACTACTTCAGCTAGATGTAAGTTTCCAATAGATCTATAGCAAGGTTAATATAAGGGCTAAGCGCTTTTAGTAATATTTTGGGCTATTTGAGGATTATCTTCTGCAGTAAGTATAAAAGCTAATAATGGTTTTAAACTATCGCTGAAATTAATTTCAGCGATAGTTGGATTTAAGCTTTCTAGAGTATGTAATCTCACTCTTTAAATGAGTGCATCAGCTGTACTTCTCGCGTTTTCTATATGTTCAAGAATTTTAAAGGCATTAAGAGCTGTTGTCTCATTGCCTTCTCTTGCAAGGTTTTCAAGTTTGGTGTAACTCTCGAATAAGCGATTGAATAACTGCAAAGTCTGCTGTAAAACCTCTATGTCAAGATGTTCCTTGTGTTCTTTTTGAAGCGCTGTATAAAGATTAGTTATATGAATAGATACTAGAGCTGTATGTTGTATATTTTGAGCTACATCGATGATGTCAATAAATTCAGACTCGACTTCTTCTTCTCTCCACTCTATATCATCTTCTAAAGCCTTCACAGCTTTATTTAAAGTTGCCATAGCTTCTAATGGATCTTTGAGATTTATTTGCATTTCAGCAGCTACAGTAAGCACCTCAGGGTCTTCCTCAGTTACTTCTTTTACTTTCAAAAGAGTGTTCTTAGCATCTTGAACTTGCCCAAGCTGGATATAAATTCTGGCAATTTTGATAAGAATTTCAGGGAGATGTTCAGCGATTCTTTCGGCTTCTTTTAAATCTCTCATTTTGATGTACTCTTCAGCTATTTTACTTAAGACTTTACCACCACTGAAGCCAATTGTATTTGCGATTCTTTCGGCCTCTTTAAAATCTCCTATTTTGATGTACTCTTCAGCTATTTTACTTAAGACTGTTCTGCTAGTTCCGTAAAGAGCATTTGCGATTCTTTCGGCCTCTTTAAAATCTCCTATTTTGATGTACTCTTCAGCTAACTTTTCCTGAATTTCATTGTTGTACCAAAAATATTCATTATCATTTCCATATGAGTTAGTGGCTGTTTCAATTTTTTTTAAAATTCGTATGGCTTCATTTGCATTTACAGAAAAAATATGAAGCATGGCAAGATCGATGTATTGTTCAAAATTAAGCTTCCTACAATGATTTATGGAAGAATAATCACAAAACCATCCTCTGAGCTGGCTTTTCATTTGACTTTCGTAATTTTCCAAAGTCCTAATAACTGTATTAGTAATGGTTTCTACTAATTTAGGATTTTGGCTTGACCCAGACTCCAACTTTGAAACTTCCTTAAAAAGATCTGATACTGAAGTTGTGCTTGAATGACTTGAAATTGCTGACATTGGTAAAACCTTTTATTTTTTAAGGGAAGGCATCTTACATACCCCATTGTGTATTAAGCAAGGTAAAAAGTGGTTTTTCACCTTTATCTTGCGACTCTTATGCTATTTAATATGTTTTGCAAAATGCTCTGTACTTGATTCCTTTCCATGGGTGTAAGTGTTTCAATTTCTATAGCCTCTTCTAAAGCTACTCGGATAATATGTTGTTTTTCTAACACAGTCGAGGTGTCTTCAGCTTCTTGTAAAAGAACCATTGCGATGTCAACTCTTCCTATTTGTAGGTACGCTTTAGCTAAATTCGTTAAGCCAAGTGCTTTGAAATGGATTGAACGATAATTTCGGGTTTGAATTTCAGCTTCTTGTAAAAGAGCTATTCCCTTATTAAGCATATTTATCTGATAATAAGCTAAAGCAATTGAAACTAAATATTGTACCTTAAAATGAATGGAGATGCGTTTGGAAATTTCGTAAGCTTTGCCCAATAAATCTCTACTTGCAGCTACCATTCCTTGTTGAGCACAAATTTTACTAGTAGCAGTAAAAAGAAATGGATCCTCTTTTAGCGTTGTTAGTAAATTAAAAGTGTTGTCTTTAGAAAGGAGCACGCCTTCAATCAATCTCCCTATTAATAAATAAGCCTTATTAAGGTCATTTAGTCCTTTCAGTTGCCCTACTATATCTGAATTTATAATACTTATTTTATACTCACGTAAAAAAACCAACGTACAAGGTAGATTATTTAGGGAAATGCTTGTCTTAATCAAATGTTCTAAAATGCTTCTCCTTTTAATAGATGTTTTGTTACTCAACTTCTTAAAGCTGGGTAAAAGATCATTTAGATGAGCTAGCTCTTCTTCATTTATGTTGTTTAATTCCACATTTTTCACGACCAAGTCTGCTAAAGTTTTAGCAATTTCGTAATGATCTCCTGTTTTATCAATGGCTATTTTTAGAGCATGAACTGCTTTAACTAAGTTACCTGAAATGGAAAAAGCTTTTGCTAAGTCTACTAGATGATCAATCCGTGAGCTATTGTGTAAGCGAATTTCAGCTCGCTTTAGAATGTTATCCATTCTATTTTGTATCTTTAAGCTTTCTTGGGGGTGCTCTTCATGAAGCATATCTGCTGCTGCGATATGAACACTTGCGCAAGAGCTTAAATCTACAAGCGACCCAATGCATCCAATGATATCAAAGGGAAGAAAGCTTACATAGGAGTCCTTGGGTGGATGACTTTCATACTGTTTATGATGTGTACTTGCGATGTACCCATCAAAATATAATTCACCATTGATAGCCGCCATATTTTTCTCCTTTTTTAAAAAAATTATTTTAAGGTGAAAAATTTTACTTTATTTAAAAAAAAAATATCAACAATTTAAAATTAAATTTTTTACTATATTTCAGATATTTTTTTATCTTTTTTAATTTACTAAAATAAACTAAAATTGATCTGATATAAGGTAGTTTTAAATAAAATGAATATAGAAAGAATAAATTTCGAATCTCTATCAGCTCTAATCTTCAATCTACATTATCAAAAAAATTAGCAATTTCGAGGTGAAATATATGTCATGCTCATTAGATCATAAACTTTATGCTGCAGACCTACTTCAGCGAGCTCAAAATGGAGAGCAACTCAGCTTAGATCAACAACGAGATGTAGCTAAGTGTGCAAGAGAAGCTACAGTATTTAGAGAGCAAATTGGGGAAAAAATCTGCCTTATTACTGCAGAAAGACTAACCCAATGCCTTCAAAACTCAAACTCCAGTGAAGCTGCAAATTGTATTCAACAAAACGCCTTACCAGAAAGAACTGCTCCTGTAATGCCTGCTTCTGAGAAAACAACAGGGTTATTAAAGACTATTTTTAATCCTCAGGCTATTTGGTCTACTAAAAAGGGTATTTAAATAATAATATGATTGGTTTTTCTGAAGCCCTTTCAGGCTCTTGCGGCTTAGATCTTCTGGACCTAAGTCCTCCTAAAACACCTTCAGCTGAGAACTGGCTACAGCTGGAGGCTGAAATTAGAAAATATCAAACTCTGATTAAAGGTCATAACAAGATTGCCTGTGTGTTTTCTAAGAAGATGCTTTCGAATTTATTTCGAGATTATACATGGCCAGATGTTTTGGCTTCACAAATTCAAAAAATTATAGAGGATAAAGCAGTTGAAGAGGACTTTGTATCAACTTTACATAGCTTGAAAAAACTTTATTTTGAGGAGCTCCCCTCCCCTAGCTATTGGGAGTATGAGTCGCTTATTAATAAATTGCACTTATTTTTGCTAGTTGCAAGAGAAAAAGATTGGAAAACTCGTCTAGATAAAATTCTATGTGTAGTTGATAGATATCAATGGCCTGAAGATATTAGATATCAACTAGAGGACTTAAAAGAGCTGACTCTTTCTGTAGATATCATTCAGAAGGTCAAATCTATTCAAAAATACCTTAAGAAAAAGCAGCCCTTGCCTTTTTTTTAAGCTAAGTTCGCCAGTATATTTAAGGCTAGCATAGTTATAGTTAGAATCTTTACTCCCTTGTGAGGCACCACAGTAGAGCTGCTGCCACATAAAACAGGTTCGTTATCTTTCATTTCTGTATTATCAACAACATAGTTTGTATCTTTACAAAGCTCTCCAAAATCTCCTTTACCATCCACATTTTTATCACATTCAGCTAAGGAATCACAAGCTGTCTTGCAAAGACCTGCAGGAACAGGAGGGTGTAGGGTTACACAAGGAGGGAAAGCAATTCCACACGTCGCATGCTTTCTATTTTCCCAGCAATGTCCTAGTTCAGTAGTAAGCATAAGTTCTGCAATCTCGCGATCTTTAGAAAGTACATATTGCGAAGCTTCCGCATTTGAAGAATTTTCAGAAATAGGAAGATGCACAGCCCTATTGTCATTTCTATAGAGTTGTGGCTCGCAAAAAATTTTACCCGGCAATTCTTTTGGTGGCTGAAAACAGGCTCCACCTGGTCCTGATGAGACGATTCCTGACATATAGCTCTCCTTTGTTAAGTTAAAAAGTTTCGGAAAGTGATAAAGAATATGTCATTTATGATCAATCGCTAAAATATTTTTTAGTTTCCCGAGGCTGGTTACCAGGCCTTACCTCTTCTTCTTTTTGTATTTCTTCTGGTTGTTCTGGAGTTTCCTGCAGTGGCAAGGGTTCTTCAGGGCCTAAATATTGATGCTCATTAGGTGGCCATTCATCTTCATCATCAGTATACCTTTGTCGAAAATCTTCCCTTCTTTTTTCTTTGGCATTTTCAATATCCATCAAGTGGTTATAGTAGTCATTGCCCCAGCCGACTAAATAGCCATTTTGAAAAACTAAAGGGGTAAAATTAGAAGGTACCATGCGAGTTTGGCCAAGCCCAGCTCTTTTAGTGAGATAAAACCAAACTTCAAAGTTTTCATCATCGATAGCAACATGTTCAATATCATAAGGTCTTCCCATAATAGAATATACCTTGTCACACGACATGCCGACTTTTATAAAGGCCATATTGTACTTGTTTTCTTCAGCTTTTACCCCAGTAATAAGTGGGCTATTAGAACAGCTAGTTGCTATGAATATATAACCGAATAAAAGCCAAAGTTTAACAAGACGCATAAAAAAACCCCTTAGCATAAAAGATTCATATTATGGTATCGATTAAAGAAAAGTCAAAAAATATTTATGATATTAGACTGGATATTTTTAGTAGCTATTGGTCTTTTGGGAGGTATCCTGTCAGGCCTTTTAGGTATTGGTGGAGGAGTAATTATAGTCCCTTCTTTATTTTTCTTTTTTCACTTTGTGAAAGGGCCTCCCGAAAAATTAATGCACTTAGTTATCGGCACTTCCTTGGCATCTATGATAATTAGCACATTTGTAGCATCTTTTTTTCAAATCAAGGCTAAAAATGTCGACTGGAAGTTTATAAAAAGTTTAATAGTGGGAATTTTAGCTGGTGCTATTTCTGGAGTTTATATAGCCCATTTTTTATCGAGTGACATCTTAACAAGATTTTTCAGTTTTTTTATCTTCTTTTTATCGATCTATTATTTTTTGTCATATGAGCCTAAGTTTCGCATTCAAAGTAAGGGGTGGCTTTTTCCTTTTGGGTTACTTATTGGAGAGCTTTCCAGCATTATGGGCATTGGTGGTGGTGTTGTGACTCTTCCTATTTTAAATGCGTATAAAATTCCTTTGAAAAAAGCTGTTGGTACTGCAGCTATAGCTACTTTTATAACTTCTTTTATCGGTTCTGTTTGTTATTTATTTATCGGTTTCTATCACAATTTTTCTTATAAAGACAGCCTTGGTTATATTTATATTCCAGCTTTTTTTTTAATAGGCATTTCAACGGCAGTTACTGTTAAACTTGGTGTAAAACTATCTCAGAAATTTTCCAACAAACTGATGAAAAAAGTATTTGCTGTGGTTCTGTTTTTCACGAGCATTTTTATGTTTTTTAAAACTTTTTAATTTTTTTCTTTGCTGTTAATTACCGAATTTTGATAACTTGATAAGCGTAGGAAATAACCTACCCTCCCATTTATTCCTGAGCGGTAAGCAATTACCGCTCTTTTTCTTTCCAAATACTTTTAAATTGTATATGTTAATAAAAAAAATTATCGAGGCAGTATGCAAGAAGACGAATGTGTATTTTGTCAGTATGCAAAAGGTTTAAAACCTTGTCATAAAATATGGGAGGATGAAGAACATCTTGCTTTTCTAAGTATTTTTCCAAATACAGAAGGATATTCTATTGTCATTCCTAAAGATCATTACTCGGGTTATGCATTTGATTTACCCGATGATGCACTGTCTAAACTAACCATTGCAGCTAAAAATGTGGGCAAGTTAATTGATGCGAAACTGGATGATGTTGGCAAAACTGCTCTTATTTTCGAAGGATTTGGCATTGATCATGTGCATG
>Ga0210057_1000436_pt1 | contig 68901 bp, 64 predicted proteins | sample CryGeyCG2114_010_2_FD_183968 | JGI IMG/M metagenome (GOLD analysis project Ga0210057, IMG submission 183968) | Groundwater microbial communities from aquifer - Crystal Geyser CG10_big_fil_rev_8/21/14_0.10 (SPAdes) (version 2) | ecosystem: Environmental > Aquatic > Deep subsurface > Groundwater ...
CTCCGGGAACAAGTACCGTCAGCTACTCCCGCTTTGGCGCCAACACTACCGGCCACAGTCTTTCAACCCCGGATGACCTTCTTATCTCCGGCAATCTCGAGGTTGATGGCAGTACCTATTTTGATGGATCTACTATCTTTGGCGCCGGCGCTTCCATCTCCGGCAACTTTGACCCGGCTACCGACAACCTCTATGACTTAGGGGACTTAAGCTATCGCTGGCGAACCGGCTACTTTGGCACCTCTCTGGGTATCAACAACGGGGCTACCCTCGACACCACCTTTGAAGTTGGTGGCACGGCCTCTATCTCCGGGGCCACCACCCTGGGCTCCACCCTAACCGTGGCCGGAAACTTAACCACTTCGGGTATTTTCTCTGCTGACACTACTGCCTCCCACTCCTTTGTCGGGGATTTGGATATCAGTGATGACTTAATTATTGACGGCAATGTGGGGATTGGGACGACGAGTCCGGGTCAAGCCCGTTTGCAGGTGTTAGGTAGCGGGGCGACATCGGCGACCCTCTCATTCTTAGCAGAAGATTCCGCAGGGATTGACACTCTCGCTATCAATGACAATGGATCTGTAGGAGTGGGGAAAGTCGCTACTTCGCTGACAGCCAATAGTGCGTATGCAACATTATTATCTGGTGCAGATTTTGGAGCACAGATAGTAGCTACAAATAACTCCGGTAATGGTATATCCGCACCCGTCGCTTTCGCATTTGCAGATATGCGTTATGCCGGAACTCAGCAGTTTGAGAGAGCAAGTGGTGCAGAGTTTATTGCCAGGTCTACAAATACCCACGCAAGCAATGTTATTTCCGGTGTTGTCGGTACCGCTACTATCGGAAGTGCGGCGGGCAGGGCGGCCACTCTTATAGGAGGCTCTTTTACCGCCAATACTGATGATGCGACTGGTGGAACCGTTACGACGGTGGCGGGTCTCAAGTCTACAGCTTCGGTCAAGACTGGTGTTACTGGAACCAATGTTTATGGTCTGCAATTAGCAGATTTTACCAATACGGGCACCATTACCAATACTTACGGTGTTTATGTCGGAGATATAACTGGTGCAGGTACACATACCAACACACCTTTTTCTTTCTATGCTTCCGATGCTAATGCTCTGAATTATTTCGCGGGCAACATCGGTATCGGCACCACCGCCCCGACCACCACCCTTGATATTGTCGGCTCGGCCTCGGTCTCCGCCAACTTCGAAGTCGGTGGCACCGCCTCCATCAGCGGGGCCACTACTCTTAATGGGGTCACCTACACTTGGCCGTCTTCGGACGGTTCAAATCAATATTTCCTCCAAACTAATGGAGCGGGGGCCTTAACCTGGCAAAGCGCCGCTGGTCTGGGAGTTCAATCCAACTCCCTCGACTTCGACGAGTTTGTCGATGCCATGACCTTGGATGCCAACTTAACTATCGCCTCGGCCGGCTTCTCTTTCACTATTACCGACGCGACAACTACGATTGGCGGGGCCACCTTTCATACCGGTGGCAATGTTGGCATCGGCACCACCACTCCCACCTCGCTTCTCACCGTCCAAGGCCGAGGCGAGTTTCAAGGCACGGCCTCAGCCTCCTACGGCCTCTTCGGCACTCTCCAGGTCGGGGGATTCAGCTCGGCAAGCTACAACCGATTTGGCACCAACACCACTGGCCATTCTTTAAATGACGGGAGTGATGTCTTAATCACCGACGATCTTGAAGTAGACGGATCGGCTTTCTTTGACGGCGGTATCACCGTCGCCGGATCAATAGATTTAGCTGACCTCATTGACTTTGACGATATCATTGATTCCGCCACTCTAGACGCTAATTTCACCATCGCTTCGGCCTCGTTCAGTATTAACTTTAGCGACACGGATCTTTTCACCGCCGGTAATCTGGGGATTGGGACCACGAGTCCGATCGCGGCGATTGATATCGAGCCGGCGGCGAGCTTTACCGGCCCGTTGTTTCGAGTCGCCTCGGTTTCTTACACGGCTTTCTATATTGATAACGATGGCAATATCGGCATCGGCACGTCGGTTCCGGAGGGGAATCTTCATATTTCTAATGGTGATATTGGTATTCCTATGGCCGGAGGCGATGAATTTATTATTGAACGACTTAGTGGCAACGCGGGGCTAAGTATTTTGACCGACACCTCTTCGGCGGGTCAGATTTTCTTCGGTGATTCCGGAGACACCGATAAAGGGCGAATTATTTACGACCACGCCACCGACGACCTCTCTCTCTGGACCAACGCCACCGAGTGGTTGACCATCGATTCGAATGGCAACGTTGGGATCGGGACGACGACGCCGGTTGCGAGATTAACCGTGAAGGCCACTGGAGCGGGATATGTGAATATAGGGCAGCTTTCGGATGCTACTGATTGGGGGGCAATAAATTTTACGCTGGGAACTCTAACCGCCGCCAATTATAGTTTCGCTAGTGTGGGCGAGGATTTATTAATTAACCGTCCAACAAACGAGACGATCCAATTCAGAGAAAATAACGGCACCGCCCAATTGACAATTTTAGGCGGGGGCAATGTCGGTATCGGCACCACCACTCCCACCACCACTCTTGATATTGTCGGCTCCGCCAGTGTCTCCACCAACTTTGAAGTCGGGGGCGCCGCCTCTATTAGTGGCGCCACCACCCTAAATGGGGTTACCTACACTTGGCCATCAGCGGATGGCTCCAATAGTTACGCCTTAAAAACTAATGGCTCGGGCGCTTTAAGCTGGGGGGTTATTAAGGCTTCCTCAAACACGGTTGATTTTGATGAGATAGTGGACGCCATGACTTTGGATGCCGACTTAACCATCGCCTCGGCCGGTTTCTCTTTCACCATTACCGATGCGACGACTACGATCGGCGGAGCTACATTTCATACTGGAGGCAACGTCGGCATCGGCACGACTACTCCAACTAGCAAACTAGATGTCGAAGGACGAATTTCGCAAAATCCTGGAGCGGGTATTACCGCATATCTGCACACGAACGAAGCGCAGCTGTCTTCAACGACAGCTTTGAATCCTGGTGTTCTTCTTTTTGGTCCTATGACTGGAGCCAGTGGCAACTATTACGGCATGGACCTTGGGCATAACGGCGCATACCGAACCCGTATCTTTAGCGGCGTAGATATCGCATTCGGAACCATGACAGGCGTTGCGCCGACCTTGCAATCAGATTTCACCGAGCTCGTGACTATCAAAGCTTCCGGCAATGTCGGCATCGGGACGACAGCGCCGGGGTATCGTACGGAAATAAGTACCTCCAACGGGGGACTCACCGATGGTTTGGCAGTTTTAAACTGGGATGCCACTCAAGCCACCGCTGGGAACTTATTTTTAGGACACGCTCTTTCTGATACCGTGGGGACGTATACTGCCCTGACAGGAAGTGACCACCTGGGTCAGATTCATTTTTTGGGCGCAGACGGAACTGATTTTTATGAAGGAGCGAGTATAAAAGCTAAATCAGAAGAAGTCTTTAGCGCCACAAACGGTGGGACCAGATTAGAATTTCATGTGACGAAATCTGGCACTCAAACTCAATCAGAGGCGCTCAGAATTGATAATTCAGGCAACGTCGGCATCGGGACGACAGCGCCTACTGCTCTCACTCATATTGTTGGTGACACCGCCACATTGTTTAATGTCGCCTCGGGGTCAAATTCAAGGTTTACAGTGCTGGAGGGGGGCAATGTCGGGATCGGGACGACGACGCCGGGGGCAAAATTAGAAGTATCGGGGGATATTCTGTTAAAAAATAATAGTTCTCCTACGCTTACTCTTCAAGATATTGATACAACAGGAGGAAGATTAACAAATATCCAATTTTTAGATGGGTCAAGCGAAGGCTGGGACATAACATCGAATCCAGCTTTAACAGGCGACCCATTATCGATATCTTCAATAGCATCGGGAGTAACTCAAACGGCGGCGGTAACGATTTTAGAAGACGGCAACGTCGGCATCGGGACGACGGGGCCGGATAGTAAGTTGCATGTGTTCGGCGGGTCAGCGGGAAGTGTATCGGGATATGCTTTCGCCCCTTTTGTTGTTGAAGATGATGATACGACTGCAGTGGCAATCAATATTTTGTCGCCTAACACTAGTAGTGGAAGATTGGTATTTGGGGATAATAATGATAATGATATTGGACAGATAAGGTACATGCATAGTGATAATAGTTTGCAGTTTGTTACGAATGCTACAGAACAGTTGCGAATCACAAGCACCGGCAACGTCGGCATCGGGACGACAGCGCCTACTGCTCTCACTCATATTGTTGGCGACACCGCCACATTGTTTAATGTCGCCTCGGGGTCAAATTCAAGGTTTACAGTGCTGGAGGGGGGGAATGTCGGGATTGGCACAACGGCGCCGGCAAGTAAGCTAAGTGTTGTAAGTGGAACTAATGTTGTAGATGTTCTAAACGGTACTGTGGGTTTGACATTGACCGGCGATGATAACGTGTCAGATATTTATATTGATGGTGCTAATAATGCTAATCTTACTTTAGATAAAGGCGCAACTAACAGGGGCGCCCATGTTATCTTTCGTACTGCTGGAGTCGATAAATGGTATACAGGAACTTCAGACTCTGATTCGGCTGGAGATGGAACGGAATATTTTATTGGTAGTTCTGGTGGCGGAGCAAATGCTGCTCTTTGGATTGAGAGCTCGGGCAACGTCGGCATCGGGACAACGGCACCGGGGGAAAAATTGGATGTAGTGGCTGCTTTGACGGGGTCTGCGGGAGCATACTCTGGTGAGCCAGTTATTCGACTAACTCAGTCCGCTTCAGGAACTTATAGCATTGGTGATGTACATTCTGGAGTAGAGTTTTATTCGGGCGATACCATAGGAGATTTCCCCGGTATTCAGGCGTATGTTCGCGCTGTTACAACGCGGGGAACGGTCAGTCAGGCAGATGCTGGGCTTGTATTTGGCACTTCGACGGCTAACGATCCCGTAGCTGGGGACCTAGCTAGAGATGTCTTTATTATTCAAGGCGACGGCAACGTCGGCATCGGGACGACAGCGCCGGTGTATACGTTGGATATAAATTCTGGAAGTACACTCGGCAATTTTAAAGGTGTAAACACATTTGCCGATGCGGTTGGGGCCGTTGGATATTCTGGTTATAATTTAGAGTTAAATAACACTACTGCTAATGCTTCTGGATATTTGCGTCTTGCCAGAACATCCAGTACAGTCTATCTTGGATTGGAAATTGGATCACAGTCTCGTGACGGCATAAGATTCCTTACGCACGCCACTACACCAGTCGAGGTAATGCGCATCACGGATACCGGTTTTGTCGGCATCGGCACCACAGCGCCAAATCAAGATTTAGGCATATTGGGGACAAACGCGGAGATCTCTATTGAAGAAAGCGATACGGAATTTTTGCGACTTGGTTTGGGCAACACCTCGGGAACCTCGATTATCGGTTGGGATGATGCCGACTCTTTGGTCTTAGGAGTTTTCTCCAGCCCGACTGATACGACGATTGTGTCCAGATTGGGGATAGTAACAACTCTCAGCGCGTTTGATTTTAATGATACTAGTGGTAATACTTACGCGCAATTTGCAGATACGGGGGGCGATTCCGGGCTTACTGTTGGAATTACGACAGGCGATCGGGGGGTAATTAGAATAGACCGCGACGCTACGGCGACAAATCAAGCCGGGATTCTTATCTTAGAAGAAGCTGACGGCTCGGATGAGTTCTTGTGCAGTGATGCGACAGTTTTGTATATCAAGGCTACGGATCCGGCCGGGACTTGTTCGGGTGGAACCGTCGTCGGAACGCAAACTTCGTCTCTAATTACCAAGAATTTGATTGGCGAGTTTACCGACACGGCCGGGGCTTTGCAAACTATTCTTGATGCTCCCATTTATAACTTTACTTACAAGAACGGGGCTTACGATGGTGAGGAATTTACCGGAATCGTTACTGATTATTCGCCTGAATTTGGTTTTATGCCCAATGAAGAAAGCCCGGGCGGGCGAAGCTTTAATGTCGTTAACGCCTTTGGCTATACGGTCTTGGCGATTAAAGAGTTAAACGCGCAAATTGAGGAGTTGAATCTCCAACTGGGGATGGCTCAATCGCAGACGGCTAGTTCGTCTCTGGGCGTGGCCAGTGGTAGTCCCCAATTAACTTTGGAAGAAGCTCAACCGCAGGCGGATGCGGGAGGAGTTCAGTCCGGTGGGATGATGTCCCCCAGTCAGATTCTGGCGGTGATCGGTCAGTCGGCGGAGGTCTTTTTTCAAGGGATCCGCGCTTCGGGCGATATTATTTCCGGGGGCGTTAAAAAGACGTATCAGGCTACGGCGGAGTTGTTCCCGGAGGTCGATTTGGCGACGATGTTTAATAATTGGACCAGTCGGGACGTGATTATCGCTAACCACGCGGATTCAGAGGCGCGATCAATTTTATCCGGGTCAAGCGCTCAGGCCGCCGATCAGTCGAAGGTCGATTTGGAAGATAACGGCGAGTATCTAGCAACTTATGGCCTAGACTCAACTCGAGCTGAAATTCAACTGTCCGGCACCTCCGAACTTAAATCCGGGGAAGCCCGAGTCTTCTTTGACTATTCTTTCACGGCCTTGATTTCGGAGGAACTTCCCATTCGGGTTTTGGTTACGCCGGTGACGCGGTTGGCCGGCCAGATTTATGTCAGCGCCAAAACCCCCTATGGATTCGTAGTGGAGGAATTAAACGGGGCCAGTGATGGGAAATTCGATTGGTTGGTGATTGCTCGCCGAAAAGGATTTGAGGGTGATGATTTGAAAGAATCGACTACTCCTTCGTCGCCTGACTCCCAGCCTACGCCAGAGGCTACGGCGGGCACAGCGGGATCTCCGGTGACTCCGTCACCTTCGACAACTCCCTCACCCGAGCCCTCGGGATCTCCGGTTTCTCTGGAACCTACGACTGCGGATCTTTCGACAACCTCCACCCCCGAGCCCGAACCGCAAGCGAGTGAATCTCCCTCTTCGTCTGACGACTCATTGGGATCTACGGATCCTTTGGCAATACCAGATTCAACGCCCGAGCCTTCAGTTTCGCCAACCCCAGAACCAACTCCGGAACCGACTCCCTCGTCCGAACCCTCGGGATCTCCGGAACCTTCGGTTCCTTCGACGACTCCGGTCATAGACAATAGTTAATTACTCAAAAAGCCTTAAATACCATGAAGAAAAATAAAAAAAATAGAAAAGACTTTGATAGGTGGAATGAGAGTAAGAAAAATATTCATCTGAATAAGTCTGGTCGGTTTTATCGTGAGCGTGAAATTTGGTGGTGCTCAGTTGGAGTTAATGTGGGTAATGAACAAGATGGCGGGGGAAAATTGTTTCAGCGCCCAGTCTTAGTAGTAAAGGGTTTAAGTCGGCGGACTTGTATTGTTATTCCTTTAACAACTTCAGAAAATAAGCATCCAATGCGAGTAAGGCTAGGTGATATTGGAGGAAAAGAATCTTCAGTTGTAATTTCTCAACTTCGAGTTGTGGATACGCAACGTTTTAATGAACGCTTATCCATTTTAAGTAAATCCAGGTTCACAAGTATTCAAAAAGCCGTCAGGGAATTATTTTGACGACTTTTCATACTTTTCTCCCCTCCGAAGAGGGGTGGGCCCGAAGGCACTTGTGAACCCATTATATCAGTTCTAATAATTATGTCAAAATGATATCAACATGAAACCAACCCCGACTTTGTAAATTTTAATTTTTATATGTACTATACCTACGTTCTAAAATCACTAAAAAATAACAAGTTTTATATTGGGATCACCAATAACTTGAGCCGAAGATTAAGTCTCCATAATAAGGGTAGGGTTAAATCGACAAAGTCATATGCTCCTTGGGAAGTTTATTATTTTGAATATTTTAATACTCGAAAGCAGGCAGTATCTAGAGAAAAAATTATCAAGTCTTGGAAAAGTAGAGAAATGATAGAAAAATTAAAATTTAATCGAAGTCGAGGGTCCTCGAATTCTATAGAAATATAATTATATGGATATCGGGACATGAAGCATTGAAAAGGTATGTAAATACGTTTATCTAAATAAAAAGCAGTTTATTAATAACAACTGTTTATCTAAAAAATATGGATCAAACAAATGGCGGAATGAATTTCCACCAAAATCAATCAGTTAGTACGTTGGCAAAATCAAAATATTCAAGTTTTGATCAGATTATCGCTCGGATTGTCCAGTTATCGGCCTTTTTGATGCCGATTTTCTTCTTACCCTGGACCTCGGATATCTTAAACTTTCAGAAACAGGTCCTCCTAGTTGTTCTGTCTAGCGTGGCTCTGGTAATTTGGTTGGTTGGAATTATAAAGGAAGGCAAAATTACAAAAGTGGCCACCGGCTTGGCTTTGCCAATCAGCCTCCTAATCTTGTCGGCGTTGCTTTCTTCTTTATTTTCCATCGAGCAGTTTCGAAGTTTCTTCGGAGTGGGTGGGGCGGTGGCCAGCTCTTTCACGACTTTGATCAGTTTGGTTGTTCTTTTTGGCTTAGCCCTAGTTTCAACTTCAGATCGAGGTAAAAGAATTACCCAATCTTTAACTCTCGGGGCGGTCATCGCCTTACTCTTTGGGATTCTTCAGGCTCTTAATCTCCACCTGATTCCTTTTGGGGCTCTGCGTTTGGCCAGCTTTAACACCATCGGCTCGCTTAACGCGCTGGCGATTTTCGGGGCTATTTTTCTGCCGATACTCTTCATGGCTCCCAAAAATGAAGAGACTCTTGGGCGCTGGGTTCGTCAAATCGGGATTGCTCTTATTTTTATCACCTTGGTCATGGCCAATTGGTTCTTGATTTGGGCGGTGGCCTTAATTGGGGTGATTGCCTTTGTTGCCTTCCAATCTTTTTCCGGCGGTTTTTCGCCTAAAAAGTTTATTCTGCCGATGACGGTAGTGGTTCTGGGAGTCTTCCTAGTTTTAACGGGATTGAATGTTTCTTTCTTGCGTCAAAATGTCCCGACGGAAGTCGGTCCGGCCTTTGGGTTGTCTTGGCAGGTCTTGAAGGATTCAATCAGTAGTCATCCCGTCTTTGGTTTTGGTCCCGAAAACTATCTCTATGCTTTTGAGCGCTCGGGAGTCGAGGCCCTTTCCGGGACGACTTTTGCCGGGACGCGGTTTAATTCGGCTACTTCCGAGGTCATGACTCACGTTGTTAATTTCGGCGTAGTCGGTTTGATCGTGCTCGCCTTCTTCCTCTATTCGGTGGTCGCCCTGATTATTCGGAAGCTTTATCAAGGGCAAATTAATCCGGCTATTGGAGGGGCCCTCGTTGCTTCCCTCGGGGCCATGTTCCTCTATCCGTTTAATCTCAGCCTCCTCTTTCTGTTCTGGTTAATCTTAGCGCTCTTTATTCTGAAGGCGGGCGATTTCCGGCAAGAGGAAATTGTTCTGGAAAATTCGCCGCGTCTTTCGCTTGTTTCTTCGGTCGCCTTTATCATCGGTTTAATTGTTGTTTTGACCGGGGGCTACTATACGACGACGCGTTATATTGCCGACTCTAGTTACGTCAGCGCGGCCACCGAGCAGAATATTGATCAGGCTGTTACAAAAGTTGGTCGGGCCATTAATCTTAATCCTTTTGACAGTCGTTATTATCGGTTGGCTTCGGAGGTCTTTATTCAACAGATTCGAAACGAGATTCAGACTCAAAATACAACCAAAGAGGATCGCACGGCCCAAATTCAGGCTTTAGTCCAAAATGTCGTTCGCGTCAATCAACAGGCCACCGATCAAAATCCACATGACAGCCTGAATTGGTATCAGCGCGGTTTAGCCCATCAGTCCCTTATCGGAGTCGTCGGGGGTGTTGAAGGCTTAGCCATTGATTATTTCAACGAGGCGATAAAGCGCAATTCCGGAAACGCCGATATTTACAATCAGCTGGGCGAGGCGCATCTTTTCCGTTCGGATCAAAATCGAGTTCTGGCCCAGAGAGAGAAGACGCAGGCGACCGCGCAAGAGTTAACTCGGGAATCAAATGAGGATTTACTCTTGGCGCAAGAGAGTTTCATGAGAGCCACAGAAATCAGTCCAAATTTTGGCAAGGCGATCTTCAATTTGGCCGGGACTTATGATCGGCAAAACCAAGTTCCGCAAGCGATTGCTCAAATTGAACAGCTCGTTCCCTTTAACTCAAATAACGCCGGTCTAGCCTTTCAGTTAGGACTGCTCTACTATCGAAATGATCAAAAACCGCAAGCGAAACAACAACTTGAGCGGGCGGTGACTTTATTGCCAAACTACGCTAACGCCCTCTGGTATCTTTCTCTGGTTGAGGAAGAGGCGGGCGACATTCCAGCAGCGATAAAGCGCTTAGAGTTAATCTTAGCGAGCAACCCGGAAAATGCCGAGGTACAGTCGCGCCTCGAGGCGCTCCGCCGAGGTGAGACGACAATAAGAGGTGATGTCCTAGATCAAGAACCCTTGGAACTTCCCGACACTTCTCAGATTGGGGCTTAAAAATAAAACCCCCCGCTTTGCTTCGGGGGGGAACTAAGGGGTAACATAGGATCGGGATCGAGTCAGCCAGCGGCGTTCGGGCGTGATTAAGCGCTCAATTTTCTCGATCGCTCGCGGGAAGAAAATCACCGCGCTGGGCGAGAAGACTTGACCGTCGGCATGACCGCCACCGACAATCTGGCCCTCAAAATCGACGCCGTTGATATCGAAGGGCAGGAAGACAATATCGCTTCCTTGCTTCTCCAGCTCTTCATAAATCGCCATGAATCGCTGGAGATTTTGGGCGTAAGGCATATTGTCGTCTTGGTGGCCGTGGCTCCAGGCCAAGTAAAGGGGCCGGCCGGTTTGAGGCAGATTTCGAGCCAACCACTCAATGTTAGCCTCTTGCCAGATGTGGGCGTTAGTAGTCATGGGCGGCCCGCCAAATATTTCCCGCAGGTCGGCCAATAGGGGGATCGGCCACTCCCGCCCTTGGGCGACTAAGCTTTCAAGATGAAAATATTGTGCCTCCAGATCAATTGCCGGGGCTATCGCGTAGGCGCCCTTGAATAGATCGGGGTTTCGCAAGGCCACCCCCAAAGCGCCGATCGCCCCATGAGAGCCTCCGGCTAAAAATCGATCAAGCTGGACGCCCAGAAGCGCCTCAACTCGAGCAATCGCATCCAACACGTCCGTTTCCCCCGTGGGAGAGAACGGCGTATCAATATAGAAGGTGTGACCGAATCCCGACCCCATCTGGCGGGGCTCAAAAAACAATATTGCTACCCCTTGAATCTGGGGTAGGACTGGGAAAAAGCTTTCACCCCAGCGCCATCTGGCGCCCGGTTCACTATAACCCGCCGGAAGCCAGACCAGCAGGCTGTGAATTGCCGGGCCCTCGGGCCGAAAATAGACAAAGGGCCGAATCTGGCCGTCAACTGAGGAGACAAAAAACTCCTCCTCAATTTGGCCAAATTGGCTAAATTTCTCGCGCATCTCCGCCTCTTGGCTCAGAAGAAGCTTGGGCCAGAAAAGGAGGGCGACCAAAACGATTATTCTCCGCATGTTGTTCCTTTCTAGCCAGCGGGCCAGGTGACAGTTTTTTGGATTTTCAATATACTAGTTTCAAATTATAAATATATCTAGATAATGTCAATTAATGGATTTTAAGAAACCGGAGAATAATGCTAAATATTACTGGACCCGGCATTCTTTAATGAAAATGCAGTTTTATGGTCTTTCGGCGAGCCGAGTGATTCGAATCTTGCGTCACCCCAAAAGAATCGAAAAGGGGATTGCTCCCAAGACTGTCGCCGGCATGCAACCGGCCGGTTCGAAAAAAAATCCCATGGAGATTTGGGTCATGTATCAGGAGCGAGGCCAAAAAAACAAAAAGAAGGACATTTTTAATCCTGACCAGAAAGTTATTATCTCCGCTTGGCGTTATCCGGGGGTTAGCCCGAAAAATAAGCCGATTAAGATTCCCGATGAGGTTTTAATTGATTTAGAATCAGCTTTGCAAGAAGTTTGATAATCGGTTAGAATAGCGACACAATGAAAGCTTTAATTGTTATTATCCTTGTTGCCATTGCCGTGACGGCCAGTTGGCTTTTGGTTCGGGATCAAAACACGGCAAAAAATATTATCGCCGAAGGGGGACTGAATCTTTCCATAACGCCTTCCACTCAACCTAATAATTCCCCTGACCCCAATATGACCAACTCCAATCCCGACTCCGAGGCCGTGACCAATCCCGAAGATCTTCCCGAAACGATAAAAGCGACGATTCGAACCAAGGTGGGTTCGATTACGCTGGACCTTTATCCGCAAGTTGCCCCTAAAACCGTGGCTAACTTTTTAAATTTGGCCAGCACCGATTTTTACGCTGGGACGACCTTTCATCGCGTCGTCTCCGGATTTGTGATCCAAGGCGGTGACCCGCTTTCCAAAGATGCGGATCCTTCAAATGACGGAACCGGTGGTCCGGGCTATGTGTTTGAAGACGAGATAAACCCGCAGTCGCTTGGCCTAAGCGCTAGTCAGATTGCTCAACTTGAAGCCAGCGGTTATGTTTATGACGGGTCGCTGGAGTCAATCCCGATGAAAGCCGGGGTTATCGCCATGGCCAACTCGGGACCAAACACCAACGGAAGTCAATTTTTTATCGTTACCGAGAAAGATCAGCCCCACCTCGACGGTCGGCATACCGTTTTCGGACGAGTCACCGCCGGCCTAGATGTTGCTCGAGCGATTCAACAAGGTGAGGTTATTCAAGCAATCGAGGTCAGTCTTTAGGGGCAAATGTAAGATGTAATCATTAAAAGTTCTAATCAAGAAACCGTATCGCCTGTGGATTGCATGGTCCGCCTTGGGCGGAATCCATAGGCGATACGGAATGAACAAAACTCGCTGGGTTTTGAAATGTTTTCGGATTAGAACTTTTAGTGAGAGAGGTCTCCGCCAAGGGGGCTTTTCTTTTTGTGTTATAATTTTGACAATGATGGAGAGTAAAAATCAAGCCGTCGGGAAAATCACCGGCGAACATTTCTATAAATTTTTCCAGTGTCCGCACTGGCTCTGGTACGATGTCTACGGCGAGGCCAAAAAACGCAAAGAGATTCCTCCGATTGTCGAGATGGTTCAGCGGGGCAAGGTGAAAGATGAGAAAAGAGCTCTCGGCAACTTTCCTTTTGAAGAAATCAGTCCGGAAGCTTACAAGGATTTAGATGAAGCCTTTTTGGCTACGGTGGAGCTGATGCGCCAAGGAAAAAACATTTATCGGGGGGTTTTGCTTCATGAGAACTGGGCGGGGACCCCTGACTTGCTAGAGGCCCGTTCGGTAGCCGAACTGGGTACGGGCGTCCGCTCTCGTTTCGGAGATTATTATTATGTCGCCTATGATATCAGCAACAATCCGTTTATTTCCTATGGTCAGAAATTTCAGCTCGTTTTTTATAGCGTCATCCTAAATGAAATTCAGGGGATTCAGCCCAGACAAGCTTTCACCATAAATGTTGATGGTGAGACCCAGTCGTTCTTCGTTGATGACTATGTTGATCAGCTCCATATCGCCAAAGACGATATCGTGGATATTTTAGAAGGCAAAAAATTGGCCCCCTTCTTAAAGAGTGGCTGTAAGTCGAGCCCGTGGTTTGCTCTTTGTGAAGACGAGGCCCAAAGTTGCAACGATGTCTCATTAATTTATCGGCTCTCCCAGATGGAACAGCGCCTTTTTTATGATATTGGGATAAGAACAATTGAAGATCTAGCCAAGTCGAATATCGAAGAAGTTTATCGAGAATTGCCTAATTTGAATTTTGATCGTTTGGCGCACCATCACCTTCAGGCCCAAGCCTTGGCCAAAAATGAGTCCATCGTTTTAAGACAGTCGGAATTTCCCAAAGTTCGGCAGGAGATTTATTTTGACATTGAAAGTGATCCGACCGAGGGCATTGATTATCTTTTCGGGATTTATATAAACGAGGTTAAAACGGGAAGCGGGGAATATAAATATTTTTTTGCTGATGGCAAAGAGGATGAAAAACGAGCTTGGCAGGAGTTTGTCGACTTTGTCGACAAACTAGAGGATTTTGTTATTTACCACTACGCGCTGTATGAACAACTGGTCTTCACCAAACTGGCCCGACGCTACGGTACCCCGTGGCGGGTAGTTCGAAAATTTAAAGATAACGCCATTGATCTTCTTCGCTCCACCACGGAGGCGGTGGTTTTGCCTCTCTATTTCTACAGCTTGAAAGATGTTGGTCGATACATTGGCCATGAGTGGACGGCCAAAGATGCCGGGGGAGCCGAGTCTGTCGTTTGGTATAATGATTGGCAGGCGAGCAAGAGTAAAAAAATTTTTGACAAGATTATTCAATATAATAAAGATGATGTTCTGGCAACGAAAGTCTTAAAAGAATGGTTGGAGCTTCAAAAGCCCCGAGAAAGCCATGAGCAATTGCCGGATTAAAACGTCTTTTGTTTACTTATTTTATATTTCGTGTTAGGATGGGTCACAAGCTTAAAGAGGAGTGTAGGGCTTGAGGCTTTATGTTTCTCAATGACTTAAAAATATGGAAGGAATAGAAAACAACGACATGAACATGCCCGAGAAGAAAGACGGGGGCATGGAAACTCCCATGAACCCAAACATGCCCGAGGGTTCTGTGGAAGAAAAGGAAAAGAAAAAGACTCCCGCTATGGGGATGCCCGCCGACATGGATGAAGATTCAGAGGAGGATGAAAATCCCTCAGGAACTCCGAACATGGATGGAGAGGCCAAGCCGGAAGCTGGAATGTAATCAGCTTTTCTCAAATCAAAAGCCCCGACCCCATTGAATTTTCAGTGGCGGTCGGGGCTTTTGTTTTCATGGACAAAATTAATTTGTTCCGATATAGTTGGACGTATGAAATTTGTGGCGATCTTAATCGGGGGGGTCCTCTTGGCCGGATTGGTTTATCCGCTTCCAGTTTTGGACTCTTTTCTTCCGCAGACTCCTTTTCGCTTGGGCCTCGATCTTCTAGGGGGGACCCATTTGGTTTATGAAGCCGATCTGACTCTCTCGGCCGATCCGGAGCAAGCCATGGCCGGCGTCCGAGATGTTATCGAACGGCGAGTCAACTTCTTTGGCGTGACCGAACCCGTGGTTCAAGTCGAAGGCGAAAACCGCCTAGTGGTCGAGTTGGCGGGAATTGGCGATATAAATCAAGCTATCGCTTTGATCGGGGAGACCCCCTTTTTGGAGTTTCGAGAGGAAGTCGATCCCCAAGAGTCCCAAGCGATTCAAGAAGCTCAAGCGGTGGGGCAGAGGTTGGGCGAAGATCCCTTCTTTAAGCCGACGGATCTAACCGGTCGGCACATTCAAAATGCTCAAGTTAGTTTTCAAAAGCAAGTCGCCATTTCCCCGGAAGTTGTTTTAAATCTGACCGGCGAAGGGGCAACACTTTTTGAGGCGATTACGCAAAGAAATCTTGGGAAGCAAATCGCCATCTATCTTGATGGCCAACCGATTAGCGCCCCGGTGGTCCAGTCCGTTATAAATGGTGGGGGTGCGATAATTTCCGGGAACTTCACCTTGAATGAGGCCAAAGAGTTAGTCACTCGGCTCAACGCCGGAGCCTTACCCGTTCCAATCAATTTGGTTTCGCAACAGACGGTCGGCGCCTCGTTGGGGCAGGCCTCGGTCGGGCAGAGTCTCAAGGCCGGTCTTATCGGACTTCTCCTGGTTGCCCTCTATATGATCGTGTTCTACCGTCTTCCCGGTGGGGTCGCGGTTTTTGCCTTGGCGATTTACACGGTTATTGTTTTGATGATTTATAAGATTTTGCCGGTAACGCTAACTTTAGCCGGGGTGGCGGGCTTCATTCTCTCTTTGGGGATCGCGGTTGATGCTAATGTCTTGATCTTTGCCCGAATGCGCGAAGAATTAAAATCGGGCCGAGAAATTCGTTCGGCGGTTGAGGAGGGATTTCACCGAGCGTGGCATTCAATTCGAGACACGCACGTCACGACGCTAATCGGGGCTATTGGGCTCTATCTGTTCTCGGCCTCAATAGTCAAAGGCTTCGCCTTGACTTTGGGAATTGGAGTTTTGGTTAGCTTGTTCACGGCCACGGTAGTTACTAAAGAAAGTCTTTTGATTCTTCTAAAGGGGCGACTGGCGAAGGTTCCGTGGCTTTTTAATTGATAATATGCGGGGTCAATATAAAATTTTAATAGTTATCTCGGCGATTCTTGTTTTGGTTTCCGCCGGATTAATCGTGGGCTGGGGGCTTCCTCTGGGGGTTGATTTTAACGGGGGGAGCGTCTTGGAGGTGGAGTATATAAGCGCTCGGCCAACTCGAGATCAAATTGTTCAGAAAATCTCTGATTTACAATTTGTCTCCGAATCCTCAATTCAATTAACCCAAGATCGCGGTATTTTAATCCGTTCAAACAACTTGAATGAAATTCAGCACCAAGCCGTCATCCAAGCCTTGAGCAGTCTCGGGGAGATTCAAGAAAATCGTTTTGATTCGATCGGCCCAACGATTGGCCAAGAGCTCCGGGTTAAAAGCATTACCGCCCTGATCGTTGTCTTCATCGCTATCACAATTTATATTGCGATTGTTTTTCGACGTCTCGGGGCCGTCTTATCTCCTTGGATCCTTGGCGCTTCGGCCTTGGTCGCGTTGGCCCACGACCTAATCATTACGGGCGGGGTTTTCGCGGCCTTAGGTCATTTTCAGGGTATTGAATTAAATTCTGTCTTCGTGGCGGCGGCGCTGACCATTTTAGGTTACTCGGTTTCCGATACGGTCGTTATTTTTGATCGAATTCGAGAGAATGTTCTGCGCTTTGGCGCAAGTAACTTTGGGGAATTGGTCCACCAGAGCGTAATACAAACCTTGAGTCGGTCAATCAATACCTCGGTAACGACGCTCCTGCCTTTAATCGCCATTTTCTTTTTTGGCGGAGAGTCAATCCGGCACTTTGCCTTGGCCTTGATCGTAGGGGTTAGTTTAGGGACCTATTCTTCAATTTTTGTGGCCGCCCCACTGGTTGCTTGGTGGTCCGCCTCCGCTCCGCTTCGGCGAGACAAGTCCGCCTCCTGAACGTGAGAAGTAAATATCCACAATCTTCTTGACATTATGTTATATTGTGATATTCTTTGCGAATATAAATAAGCCCTACTAACCAGTAGAAAAGTTAATAAAATTAGTGCCTTTTAGGGGAAGGCCAGCAAAGGTAGTCTTACCCTTATGACAGTAAAAAATTCAATCAATACAAAGAGCGTCGTGGCCAAATTACTTTCGGCACTTCCTGATAGAAACCGAGATATTGTCTCTCGGCGTTTTGGTTTAGCTGATGGCCAGAAAGAGACCCTTGAGTCAATCGGTAAAAGTTATGGCATCACCCGAGAACGGGTTCGTCAGATTGAAGAAGCCTCCCTAACGCAACTCCGAAAAGTAGTCGGTGATTATTCTCAGATCAAACCGCATCTTGAGTTAGCCCAGTCCATCTTGGAAGAGCACGGCGGAATCATGAAAGAAGAAGATCTCTTTGAGCAGTTCAGCGGGGTTAGAAAGAATAACAGCACTAATGCCGCTCTGGTTATCGCTATGACTTTAGACAATCAATTCAGCAACTCGGGTGATACCGATTCGATGCACTCCTTCTGGGCTTTAAGTGGTCGGCATATTCAAGAGGCCGGCAAATCGCTCATTTCTTTAGCTAGGGCCCTTGAAAAGACCAAAGAGCCGGTTATGGAGGCTGATTTGCATCAATTTTACCAGAAAAAGACTAACCAAACGATACATCCTAAAGCCTTGTTAGCGTATGCTTCACTTTCTAAAAGCATTGATAAGAATATCTTTGGTGAGATGGGCCTGAGTCATTGGCCGGAAATTAATCCTCGAGGAGTCCGAGATAAGGCTTATTTAGTTTTAAAACGAGCCAACAAGCCCCTTCATTTCCGGGAAATTACTGAGGGGATTAACACTGCCGGCTTTAATAATCGGAAAGCCAATGTTCAGACGGTTCACAATGAGTTAATCAAAGACAAGCGTTTTGTCTTAGTCGGCCGAGGCATCTATGCGCTCTCGCAGTGGGGTTATAAATCCGGAACCGTAAAAGATGTTTTGGCCCAGATTCTGACTGAAACCAAGAAGCCAATGACGCGCGATGAGCTAATTCAAAAAGTTCTCGCGACGCGGTTTGTCAAAGAAAACACAATTTTGTTAAATCTCCAAGACTCTAAATTCAAAAAACTTAGCGATGGTCGCTACATTATAAATACGGCCTAGTTTAGAGAAAGATCTGAACCAAACACCCCCGTCCTTCGACAAGCTCAGGGCGGGGGGTTTGTTTTTAATGTGTAAGGCCTATTATGGTATAATATATAGAGATTTATTGGAATATGTTTTCAAACTTCGCCGCGATTAGTTATAGTCATGCCCTCGGCTCCATTTTGAGCTATTGGTGGGTTTTTTTGCCGGTAATTTTAGCCTTCACTTTATTCGAACTCTGGGTCTGGCATATTCGTCAAGAAAATTTGGCCGGTCTAGAGTGGTCACTTTTAGAGATTCGGGCGCCGGAAGGTTCAATTCGGAGTCCTCGCGTGATGGAGCAATTTTTTACCGGCGTTCATGGGGCGCTCCGACCTTTGACTTGGCGAGAAAAATTTTTTAAAGGCGTAATGACCGCTTGGTTTACCTTCGAAATTGTTGGGATCGGCGGAGATATTCGATTTTTTATCCGAACCCCCGCGGGGTTAAAAAATTTGATTGAAGCTCAATTTTTCGCTCAATATCCCGATGCTGAAATTGAAGAAGTTTATGATTATTTTAATGATTTACCGCCCCGAATTCCCAATGATGACTATGAGCTTTGGGGAGCGGAATTTAAATTAAATAATGACGATGTCTTTCCCATAAAAACCTACCTTGAGTTTGAGGAAGTTGGCAGTGGCCCCGATGAAGCCATTCGTTCCGATCCCCTTACCGCTTTTTTCGAGACTTTGAATAAGCTTCGTTCCGGGGAGTATATTACCATCCAAATCATAATTCAACCGACGGGTCCGGAGGTTGAAGACGAATGGCGGAAAGAAGGCGAGGCAATTATCAATAAGATTGCCGGGAAAGAGGAAAAGGCCCCGGGTCCTTCGGTCGGCGCGAAGCTTGCTTCGGGAATTGATAAAACAATTGATCGGATTGTCGGAATTGAACCGCAAGTTTTTGAAGAAAAAAAGCCTGACGCCGGCCCAACCAAAGTTTCCGCTATCGATAAAGAGACCGCCGACGCCATTGCTCGCAGTATCAGCAAGTTAGGCTTTCGAAGTGGGATTCGTTTTTCTTACATTGCTCACAAGGATGTTTACAGCATAAGTCATGTTGCCAGTATTATGGGTTCTTTCCGGCAATTTGCCTCGCAAAATCTAAATAGCTTCAGGCCGACGCGAATTACCGGAAGCGTCGGGACCCTGGCTCCACTTTTCTTGTTTTCCGGCAAAGGTTTTGGGGCTGACAAAAAAACTTTGATTAAAAAATGGAATCATTATCGCGCCACGCGAGAACGAAGTCTTCCGTTTGAGCGACAATATATTTTGAATACCGAAGAACTGGCGACTCTTTATCATTTACCGAGCGCCTCGGATCGGGGCGCGATCCTGCCCAGCATCGGAATCCGCAAGGGTCCCTCCCCGGGCCGTTTGCCAACCAAATAGAATATGAACAAAGACGAAGTTGTCTTATTTGCCGAAACTAATTTCCGAAATCAACGGCAACGTTTTGGGATTAGAACCGATGACCGGCGGCGCCACATGTACATCATCGGGAAGACCGGCATGGGTAAAACGGCTTTGCTTCGGAATATGCTTATCCAAGATATTCAAGAGGGGCGGGGTTTGGCTTTCATCGATCCGCACGGCGATGTAGCCGACGATCTTCTGGATTATATTCCCGAGGACCGGATTAAAGATGTCATCTATTTCAATCCCGTGGATACCGAATTCCCGGTCTCCTTCAATATTTTGGAAAAAGTTGACGCCAAGGATCGGCATTTAGTGGCTTCGGGATTGATGTCGGCTTTTAAGAAAATTTGGCAAGACCTCTGGTCGGCGCGAATGGAGTATATTCTCAACAATACAATTTTGGCTTTACTGGAGGTGGAGGGTTCAACCATTTTGGGGGTGAATCGAATGTTCGCGGATAAAAAATATCGGAAAGAAATTGTCGATCAAATTACGGATCCGATTGTAAAGGCTTTTTGGGTTAATGAATTCGCTCAGTACACTGAACGACTCGCGGTTGAGGCGACGGCGGCCATCCAAAACAAAATTGGCCAGTTTACCTCCTCAACTCTAATCCGAAATATTGTTGGTCAGACCCATACGGCCTTTGATGTGCGCCAAGCCATGGATAGCAAGAAAATCATTATCCTGAATTTGGCCCGGGGTCGCATCGGTGAAGATGCCAGCCGTCTTTTGGGAACTTTGTTTATAACGAAAATCCAACTTGGGGCGATGTCTCGAGCGAATGTCCCCGAATCTGAACGCGAGGATTTTTTCCTCTATGTTGACGAGTTCCAAAACTTTGCGACGGAGTCTTTCGCCAGCATTTTATCAGAAGCGCGTAAATTTCGACTCAGTTTGACCGTAGCCCATCAGTATATCGCCCAGATGGAGGAGGAGGTTCGAGACGCCGTTTTTGGCAATGTCGGGACGATTATTACTTTTCGAATCGGGGCCGAAGACGCCGAAGCCATTGAAAAAGAATTTGAGCCGGAGTTTATCGCTAATGATTTAATTAATCTGCCCAAATACGAGATTTATCTGAAACTAATGATCGATGGGGTGGCTTCGAAGGCTTTCTCAGCCCATACGATGCCGCCCCTTGAGGCGCCGGCGGTTAGCTTTCGAGATAAAATTGTGGAAACAACGCGAAGTCGTTATGGCACCCCGCGAGATCGAGTTGAAGATCAAATTTCTAAGTGGACAAAAGTTGAAGAAGCCCCAATTCGATCTCAGTCTGGCTCAAATAAGAAAAAATCAAATAATTATTCCCAGCCATCCACGCCTAAGGATAATCTACCAAAGCCGACCCCTGGTGTCTTGCCATTGAAAGAGCCGGTTCAAACTCCCAGATCGGTCGTGACTCCACCGAAAGAGATGCCGGTTAGCCAGGCGCTAAGCAAGCTCCCGGTTGATTTTCGGGGCAAGAAGTTACCCGAAACAAAGACTATGACGGAAAGTATATCACCCAAAGCGCCGGACTTAGACAGTCTTCGGGAAATTTTAAAAAAAGCGATGGGGGAATAAATAAGAGCCCGATCATTAAATCGAAAAACCGTGTCGGCTGTGGATTGCACGGTCCGACCAGCTCGGTGGGCGGAATCCATAGACGACACGGAATGAACATTTCTCGCTGGGAAATGGAATGATATTGAGATTAATGATCGGGCGAGTATCCACTTGCTAAAATAAATTTTATGTTGACAATTATATTCAGTATGATATAATGGCTCCAACGTGTTAGTAACTCTTCGTTGAGCCATCAGGGCTTAACAAAGCCAGTATCGTCTCTGATCTATAGCAGATTCGTTTCTTTCACTAGATTTAGGTAATTCTCAGGCCCTGGCACATCAAGCCATTTTATTTTTGGCCCGCGAGACTTCTCTAAATATTGGTTTTGTTAAACTCTGATTTTTCATCAAGTTTAAAAAGCCAAAACTAAAAACCCCATAAATGGGGCTTTTAGTTTTGATATGTCCACCACGTGATTGCGTAGCAATTTTACGGGGTCCGCTCGGTAGACAACATCCGAACCCAGTACACAGGGGGGGGTAATCTAGTTTATTATGGGAACCCTATTGGAGCCCCATCCATATAATGAATCAGAATAAAAAACTATTTATTATAAAAATACTGCATGAGTTCCGATTCGGAGATGTACTTTGAGGCTTGATTGAAAATTGCGCGAAGGGTTCCTTTATCTAATTCTTTGTGATCCGGGATGGTGAGCGTTTGGTTTATTCCACTTATCGTTCTTTGGAGTTTAGCATGGCTGCCTTTTTGAGAAATTACGATGAAGTTAAAAGACTTAAGAATCTTTATCACGTCTTCACCCGATAAGACCCTGAGTCTAGGCATTAATCTGAGGAAGTTCAAAGTTCATTAAAACAGAGGGGTTATGTTCAAAACCAAAATCAGCGGGGTTTTCTCCTTCTAAGTGCAGTTCAACTGCTTCTTGAATATTTTTGGCTAATTCATCAAGGGTTTTACCTTGAGTAACTATCGGTAAATCAGCGCCTTTGGCAGTATAGTATTTGTCGCCTTTTGAGATATGGAATTGGATGATTCTTTTCATAATAACCCAAGTATATCAAATTAAACCTGAATTTCCAATGTTTGGTTCGAGCCTCCAGATAATAGTGTAAACAAAGAACTATTTCATCTGCCCAAGGCGGACAGGTCCGAATCTATCTCTCCGGACTCGGTCACAGATAATCTCTCGCCGTCGCTCGAGATTTCCGCGACCCCGCCTCGCGGTGATTTTAAGAAAATCACATCGCTCCGGCTTTCGAGTCCTACCGAGATCAATCAACTCCGAACAACAAAACTCCCATAAATGGGGCTCTTGTTGTTCGATCTGTCCGCTCGGTAGGACTCGAACCTACAACCAATGGCTTAAGAGGCCACTGCTCTACCATTGAGCTACGAGCGGATATTTGAATCTTCCACCGCGTTTGATTATACAATGAACCCTAAAAATTTCAAATTTGTTTCAGGGCTATTAATTTGACACTAGTGATTATATTTGTTTTAATATCAATGGTTTTTTAAGAATAATCTCGATGGAAGCTAGGAGAGACAAAGAAAGGAATAATAGATGTGGGAAATAGAAAAAAGGTTTTGGGTTTGGCTCTTCTCGTGCTCTCTTTTGGGAGCGCAGTGGGTCAAAGCCCCGATGCTAGCGCCAAAAAAAAGCGCCACCATTTTGAGGTTTCCGTCGGGTCGGCGTACGTCGGCCGAGCCATAGGGTTTGTTTTCTATGACAAGCCGGTGGTTCAGGTCAGTCTGACCCGGGACTGGGGGGCCGGTTTTTACACTGGTCTCTGGCAATCCCAGCCACTAGATGGCTCGGCGTGGTGGTCCAATTTCGGCTACGAAACCGACTTCACTGTCGGCTGGGCCAAGGGCTTTAAGGGAATAGACTTCGACTCCGGGTCTGGTCTATTTCTGGATCCACAATGATGATGTGGTCCGAGGTCACGTCCTGGATGCCTATTTGAGAGTCTCCAAGACCTTCAAATGGGGCACTCCGGCGATTCAGTATGATCGCTACTGGCTGACGCGATCGACTCAACAGGGCCACACCATCCCCGGTGGGAACTTGCTGACTTTCTCGTTCGCGCGCGATTTTCCAATCGCCAAGCGAGTGTCGGTCACTCAGTTCGCCAAGGCAATTTACAGCCACGGGTCGGTCGGTCTGTTGGGCTTTGAGAACGGCTGGATTGGCCTTTACCAACCCGGCTTAACTTTGGCCCACTCGGACAATCTGACCTTCTTTGTTCGAGGCGACTTTGGCGGGGGCTTGAATGTCGGCGACAAGCCGGCCTTTCAGGAACTCGCCGTCGGGTTTAATTTCGTCTTTTGAGTTCTCGGCGCCATGAAAATGGCGCCTTTTGTTTTTAAGGACTCGAACTCCCAGGGTGATATTCTAACCCAACCCCTCTCTTTCTTCGCCCCACCCAGCCCTGCCTGCTGGCAGTGTACGGCTTGCCTTGGGGTTAGTCTGAGCCGGAGGCCTTTCTTGGACCGCTTGAATCCCCAGCGAGGATTCTACGCTCGCCGTTTTTTATAAATTCCGCCCCTCTAAAACTATGGGCGGACCATGCAATTTATAAAAAACAGCGTCCCGAAAGGCCTCCGGCTCAGACTAATTTCAGAAGAGACCGAATGAAAATTAGTTTCGGTTGTCTAATTTAGTTAGATCAGTTAGTTTTTAAATATGAAATTTGAGGTTTTGTTAAAGCCCGGCTCATCGAGGCGAGCGATTATTCAAGCCAGTGCTGGTTATGAGGCTTGGGTTCATGGCCGACCCAATAATAATCAGGCCAACGAGGAACTTTTAGAACTTTTGAGTGAGTTTTTCGGGGTATCGAAGTCGCGGATTAAAATAGTTCGAGGTCTAACTTCTCGACGAAAAATTATCGAAATTTCATAGGGTTTTCCTATTGTCGAGTCAAAGGAAAGCGGTTATTATCAAGGAACATGTCAAATCGAGTTGCTATTACCGAGGCGTCTCAGCGGATTGGTGAGCTCGTCGTTTTCCAGGGTTGGGTCCAAGCTCGTCGAGATCACGGGAAGCTTATTTTTATAGAGTTAAGGGATCGAACCGGTCATGTTCAAGTCGTTTTTAATCCGAAAGATAGCGAAGCTCTTCACCAAAAAGCGACCCAACTTCGGGATGAGTGGGTTGTCGAGATTCAGGGCGAGGTCATCGAGCGTCCGGAATCAATGCGCCAATCCGACTCATCTAGCGGAGCGGTTGAGCTCAGGCCCAAGAGCTTGATTGTGCTAAGCCAAGCCCAAACCCCACCTTTCGAGGTTGTTGGCGACGGTTACAATATTGGCGAGGAGCATCGTTTGAATTATCGCTACTTGGACTTACGCCGTCCCCGGATGCGAAAAAATATTCGTCAGCGACATAAGGTGACGACGGCGATTCGAAACCACTTAAATAATTTTGAGTTTACTGAAATTGAGACCCCGATTTTAACCAAAGCGACTTTGGAGGGGTCCCGAGACTTTGTTGTTCCGTCTCGACTTCAGCCGGGTAAATTCTACGCCCTCCCGCAGAGCCCTCAGCAGTATAAACAACTTTTAATGGTGGCCGGTTTTGAGCGCTACTACCAAATCGCTCGAGCGATTCGCGACGAGGACCCCCGAGCCGACCGAGGCTTTGAACACACCCAAGTTGACCTAGAGATGAGTTTTGTCACGCGAGATGAAGTGATGAATTTTGTTGAGGAGATGATAAAAAGCCTCGTCGCTCATATCGGCGGGAAAACTTTGACGGCGGATCCCTTTCCGGTTTTAACCTATCGGGAGGCGATGACCAAGTTTGGGGCCGATAAGTTTGACGCTCGAGAAGATAAGGCCAATCCAAATGAACTAGCTTTCGCTTGGGTTGTCGACTTTCCATTTTTCAAAACCGTCGACAAGGGCGACGTAGCCGAAGTTCGGGACGGGAAAAGTGGCTGGACTTTTACGCACAACCCCTTTAGCCAGCCCAAGGAAGAATTTATTGACCAGCATCTAAAGGGCGATAATATTGGCGCTATTTTAACTTCGCAGTATGATTTAGTTTGTAACGGTTTTGAGGTCGGAGGCGGGAGTATCCGAGCGAGTGATCCAAAAATTTTAAGAGCAACTTATAAAATCATGGGCTATGATTCGGAAGAGATTGAGGCTAGTATCGGCCACATGCTTAAAGCTTTTGAGTTTGGGACACCGCCCCACGGGGGGATTGCTCTGGGGCTAGATCGTCTGGCAATGATTTTAGCCGGAGAAGAAAGTATGAAAGAGGTTGTTGCTTTCCCAATGTCGGGTACGGGTCGAACGGCGGTTATGGACGGTCCCTCAAAAATTAGCCCAGAGCAACTTGATGAGCTGGGGATCGCCCTAGTCTCGACCGAAGAAGATGAAAACGCCTAAGCTCGCCACAGTTATTTCGGCCTTGGTGATTTCGGGAGTTTTTGTGTTCTATTTTGTTCCGCGCGAGAAGGTTTCCATCGAAGAGTTCACCCAAAGTATTACCCCCCAAGTTCACAACACGCAGGCTTCTTTTATTAGCGCGGTAAACCAGCCGAGTTACTTGCCTATTCGCGACTGGTCTATCTTAGAGCCGGCGGTTTCGAGTAAGGCGGTCGTGGTGTATGATGTAGACAATAATAAGGTTCTTTTCCAGAAAAATTTAAAGACAAAGTTGCCGATCGCTTCGATTACAAAACTAGCCACCGCGATTGTTGTTGTCGATCTGGTTAATCCTGCCGAATTGGTAACTATCCCCATCGCCGTCACGACAACCGATGATGATAGCGCTCCTGATTTCTTTGTCGATGATGAGATTCGAGCCGGTGATCTCCTCGGCGTGATGTTGGTAAAGTCCTCAAACGACGCGGCGGTTACTTTTGAGGATCATTTGGCGCAACAGGGCATTGATCTCTTGACGGAGATGAATAAACGCGCCGATCGGCTCGGGATGACCTCAACAAACTTTAAGGATGTCTCCGGCTTGGATGACTCCGGCTATTCGACGGTTGAAGATCTGATCCTACTTATGAAGGCTTTGGATGGTTACCCTCAGATTGAGGCGGACCTTCGTCGCGGATCAATTTCTTTTACGTCCTTGGACGGTCGGAATCAATACAACTTTTCAACCACCAATCAGCTCCTAAATGTAGTCTCGGATGTTCAATCGGGGAAAACGGGCTTTACGGAAGGCGCCCAAGGAGCCATGATTTTAAAGGTGAGGCCGGCCGATTCGGAGGTAACTCTAATCAGCGTTGTTTTGGGTTCTCCGGATCGTTTTGGCGAAACCCAATCTTTAATCAGCTGGGCTCAAAGAGCTCATCGTTGGAAATAATTATGACGGAGCAAGCTTTCACAGTTTTTAATGTGGTTCGGACCTTGATCTTGACGGGCTTTTCTTTTTTGGTGGCCATTTTACTAACACCGCTTTGGACGAAAATTTTATTAAAATTCAGACTCGGCAAGCAGATTCGAGCTGAGGGGGCTCCGGTTTTTCACGAGATGCACCAGAAGAAAGAGGGCACGCCAACCATGGGCGGGGTGGTGATTTGGGTTACCGTTATCCTAGTTGCCTTTATCTTTTGGCTTCTGTCGGGGACTAGCGACGGCTTTTGGTCAAAATTTAATTTCTTCTCGCGCGGTCAAACCCTCCTGCCTTTGGGGGCGATTTTGATTTCTGCTTTCCTCGGAATGGCGGATGATTTAATGGGGGTTTTCCGAGTGGGCTCAAAAGGGGGGGGGCTAAGCATGTTCCAGCGAATTATTCTCTACTCTCTTGTTGCGATTGGTGGCGCCTGGTGGTTTTTCTTCAAGCTCGAGTTTGACTCCATAAACATTCCTTTCCTCGGGGATGTTTTTGTCGGTTGGTGGTATATTCTAATCGCTATTTTTGTTATCGTGGCGACCTCTTTTTCGGCCAATGAAACCGACGGCCTCGATGGTCTGGCCGGAGGCGTTTTTCTAACAATGTTTGCCGCTTATGGCGGGATTGCTTTTGTCCAGCAACGAATGGACTTGGTGGTTTTAATCGGAGTTATTATCGGGGCCTTAGTCGCTTTTCTCTGGTTTAATATCTACCCCGCGCGCTTCTTTATGGGTGATACCGGCTCGATGCCTCTCGGGGTGGCCTTGGGGGTGATCGCCATGTTAACTAATACCATCTTTCTCCTCCCCCTGATTGGGATTATCTTTGTCTTGGAATCCGGCTCGGTCATAGTCCAAGTCCTTTCGAAGAAAATCAGAAAAAAGAAAGTTTTCCACTCGGCGCCGATTCATCACCATTTTGAGGCCAAGGGCTGGCCCGAGACTCAGGTAACAATGCGATTTTGGATGATTTCTGCTATTGGGGCCTTATTAGGGTTAATCGTTTTCTTGGCGGATTCAAAAATCCCCCCGCTTTGGCAGGCTATCTTTTAAACTAAAACGCTATGGCTAAAGTCGAGGCTCAAAATAAATCCTTTTCGATTTTGATAGGCATCATTGTCCTATTTGGTTTGATTATCCTTTCCTCAGCCGGCGTCGTTGAAGGACAAAATAAGTTTGGCTCGGCTCAGTTCTACCTCGTCCATCAAATTTTATTTGGCTTGTTGCCCGGATTGGCCCTCTATTTAATTTTGAGCCGAATAAAATATACCCATTGGCGCCATTTCTCGTTGGCGATTCTCTTGGGGGCTTTGGGGCTTATGGTTTTAGTCCTGGTCCCTTCCTTGGGCGTCGTGGCCAACGGGGCCCAGCGCTGGCTAGCCTTAGGGCCGATTTCTTTCCAACCTTCAGAGTTTTTAAAATTAGGGATGATTATTTATCTCTCGGCGTGGTTAAGTCGAAAGGATAGTAAAATGAAAGATTGGTCTTATTCAACGGCGCCATTCTTCGTGATTTTAGGTTTTGTCGGTTTGCTCTTGGTTTTACAGCCGGATATGGGAACGCTGGGAATGATTTTAATAATCGCCTTGGCGATGTATTTTTCAGCGGGCGCGAAAATGAGCCAAATTTTTATGGTCTTGTTGGTCCTCTCAATTTTGGCGGCGGTATTAATTTATCTCCAACCCTATCAATGGGATCGAATTACGTCTTTTGCCAATCCCGGTTCTGATATTCAAGGCAAATCTTATCATATTCGCCAAGCCATTATTAGCATTGGAAGCGGGGGGATATTTGGCGTGGGTTTTGGGAAGAGCACCCAGAAAATAAACTTTTTACCCGAACCCGTAGGGGACTCAATTTTTGCGGTCCTTGTCGAAGAGCTGGGGCTGATTGGCGGGGGGGCGCTGATTCTCTTGTTTTTAGCCTTAATGGTCAAAATTATAAAAATTGCTAAACGCGCTCCGGACTCCTTTAGCCAGCTGTTTGTTATCGGTGTCGGCGTTTGGATTATTGGTCAGGCCTTTATCAATATCGGGGCGATCTCCGGCCTTATTCCCTTAACCGGAATTCCTTTGCCCCTTGTTAGTTACGGGGGGACCTCTTTGGTCAGTCTTTTGGCGGCTTTAGGAATTGTCAATAATGTCGCCCGTTACGCCAAATAAAAATGCGCCGTATCGGCGCATTTTTATTTGGCGGGACTTTCTTGTTTGGCCAACAGACGCATCAATCGAGATTTATATCGACTGGCGGTGTTGCCTTTGATAGTGCCGTGCTTGGAGGCTTTATCTAGGGCTTTATAAACCACCGGGATCATTTGTTTGGCTTGAGAAATTTGACTGTCTCTTACGGCTTTGCGGAACTCTTTTACGAGTTCTCGAAAACGACGCTTGTAGCGTAGGTTCAAAAGTTGGCGTTTGTCGCTTTGGCGGAGAGCTTTTTTGGCTCCTTTTGTAATCGGCATATTGAGTTCTGATATTAACAGGTTTCCAAATTAATTTCAAGATTATGGTATAATTTCGATAATGAAAAAGTATATTACTATTTTTGCTATTCTGGCTCTAATTTTACCCTTAGGCCTAGTCTGGGCCGAAGATAATGACTCGAAAGTTCGAAGTCGAGAGCTTTTGAAAGAACCCGAAAAAATTCTCCGAGAAACGGTTCGGGAAAAAGTAGACAAGGTTCAAGAGGAGGTCCGAGACGGTCTCCGAGAAACCAAAAACGAGGTCAGAGACGAGATCGAGAGTCGGCGGGAGAAACTAGCCGATCAGGATAACCGTCGACACAATCTTTTGGTGAACATAAAGAATAAATTCAGCCGGATGATTCTTCGAAGTCAGGCGGCGGTTGCTCGACTGGATAATATTTTGGCTCGATTGACGACCCGAACCGAAACGCTCGAAGCGGACGGCCATGAAGTCTCTGAGATTTTTGAATTGATTCGCGAGGCCGGAGCTAATCTGGATTTGGTCCGGGCTGATTTGAGAGAGATAAAGGCGACAATCGAAAACCTAGATAATCTTGAAAATCAAAAAGAGGTCTTAGCGGGCCTGAAGGAAAAAATTCGATTGGTTGCCCAAAATCTTCGAGCGCTTCGGTCGGATCTTCGAGAGATTCTAAATCAAATAAAAGCCGTTGTCGGCGATGATAATTCAGATGCCGACAGGGACGATAATTAATTATGAGCAGGAATCACTCAACGGCTTTAGCTGTTATTGCCGGCCTAGTTATTATCGGCGGAGCTTGGTGGTTAGCCTCCGGCTCAAAGTCGGAGACGGCGAATTTAAATCAAGAGTTGGATTCCGCCGATCCCCAAACACTGCCGGTGGCGGAGCTTCAGGCCGAGATTGAAGCTTTAGAGCAAACCGGATCTTCGAATGAGGTTGTAGCGATTGAAGCCGATTTGGAAGCAAGTAATTTTTCTAATCTTGATGCCGAGCTGGATCAATTGATTGGTGATATTAACTCGCTGGAATTTTAACTCATTTTTTCGATCTGACGACGGAGAAGATTAAACTGTTCTCGGAGTCGAAGCGCTCGCTCAAATTGGAGCTTCTTGATTGAACTCTCAATTTCTCTTTGGAGGTGATCGAGTCGTTGACTGGGCGTTTTGGGGTAGTCTTTTATATCGAGAATCTCTTCGGCGGCTTGGCCGGTGTTGGTATTGAATTTGGTGGTGCTGAGTCTTTTTTTGATAGTACTGGGAGTGATCTTATTTTTGCGATTGTGGGCTTCTTGGATCACCCGACGCCGATTCGTTTCCTCGATGGCGGCGGTCATTGATTTTGTCACTTTATCGGCATACATGATAACGTGACCATCCAAATTTCGAGCGGCTCGACCCATAGTTTGGATTAAGGTGGTCGTATTTCTCAGGAAGCCTTCCTTGTCGGCATCAAGAATTGCGATCAGAGAAACCTCAGGCAGGTCAAGGCCTTCTCGCAGAAGGTTCACCCCCACAATGACATCGTAGGTTCCCTTTCGGAGATCATTTATAATCTCGACTCGATCCAAGGTTTTAACATCGGAGTGAATATAATTAACGCGGATTTTCTTCTCGGCCAAATGCTCGGTCAGATCTTCAGCCATCCGCTTCGTCAGGGTGGTTACTAAGACGCGCTGCTTTTGGGCGGTGCGGGCTTGAATTTGGCCCAAGAGATGCTCAATTTGCCCCACGGTGGGTCGAATCTCAATTGTCGGATCGGTCAAGCCGGTTGGCCGAATTATTTGTTCAGCGACCCATTTTTTCTTGGTTTGCTCTTGCTCATAACGGCCTGGAGTGGCCGAGACAAAGATTGATTGGTTAATCCTTTTTTTAAACTCAGGAAATTTCAGCGGGCGGTTATCAATAGCCGAGGGAAGACGGAAACCATGGGTAATAAGCGTCGATTTCCGAGAGTGGTCTCCGTGGTACATCCCGCGGATTTGGGGGATAGTAATGTGGGATTCGTCAATAATGGTCAGAAAATCTTTTTTTGTTCTAAAAAAATCAATTAAAGTGTGGGGGGCTTCGCCGGGTTTCCGAAAATCGAGATGGCGAGAATAGTTCTCAATCCCGTAGCAATAGCCGGTTTGGCGAAGCATTTCCATGTCCCGTTCTGTCCGCTCCCGGAGCCGGGATGCCTTTTCCGTCTCGCCGGCTTTGCTGAGCATCTTAACTTGCTTTTGCATTTCGGCCAGGATGTTATCGATGGCGGTTGCGATCTTATCGTCCCTAGTGATCCAATATTTGGCGGGGTAGATTTGAGTTTCGACAACTTTACTAAATTTGGGCGGGTTAATCAGGGCGTCATCAATATTAATGTTATCGGCCACCAAAATCTCCGCAATTTTATTTTCGCTCATTCTGATTTTGGTAATATTTTGACCGGTCGCCGAGGCAATCTCAAATTCATTTTGAGTTTTTCGAAAGCCCCCACGATTTAATTCAATATCGTGCTGATATTGGAGGCGCTGGAGTCGGGCGACTAAATCGTTGGTTGTAATTTCCTGACCCCGGAAGAGTTCTAGTCGCATGGATTGGTACTCTTCGGGCGAGCCCAGATTATAGATGCAGGAAACTGAGGCGACAATGATAACGTCATCTCGACTGGCAACGGCTTGGGTCGCGCTGTGTCGAAGGCGGTCGATCTCTTCGTTGATCCGGGCATCTTTTTCAATATAGGTGTCGCTATGCGCCAAATAAGCTTCGGGCTGATAGTAGTCGTAGAAGCTGACAAAGTAATGAACGGAGTTATCGGGGAAAAATTCCTTGAACTCCTGATAAAGTTGAGCGGCGAGGGTTTTATTCGGGGAGATAACTAGGGTTGGTCTCTGAGTTTTTTCAATAAGGTTGGCAATGGTAAAAGTTTTTCCTGATCCGGTCACGCCCAAAAGAGTCTGATGTTTTTCGCCAGACCTAATACCCCGCAGGAGTTTTTTTATAGCCTCCGGCTGGTCGCCGGTCGGTTTGAAGGGAGCGTGAAGTTTAAACATAGATAGTGTATTAGATTGAGAGACCACCGATTAACCCGAAAACATTCCAAAACCCAGCGAGTTTTGTTCATTCCGCATCGCCTGCGGATTCCGCCCCCCGGGCCGGTCGGACCTTGCAATCCACAGGCGATACGGTTTCTTAATTAATCGGCGGCCTCTTTTTTGTACAATATTTTAATCTTTTTGCTATACTGAGCCCATGATCTCTTATCTGGCCGGGAAGGTGCTTGATATCGGCAAATCGAGCGTAATTATCGAAGTAAATGGAGTGGGCTACCGGGTCACTCTTTCTGATAGAATTCGGAACAGTCTATCAAAAATTGGTGAGCCGATCAAGGTCTTTACCTACAGTGTAATTAACCTCCGGGATGGCGTTTTTAACCTCTACGGCTTTATTAAGTTAGAGGAATTACGCTTCTTCGAGCTTCTTATCACGGTCTCCGGGATCGGTCCCAGATTGGCTCAGACAATATTAGATAATATTGATCTGCCGACCCTCCAGCTGGCCATAATTAGAGAAGACGATTCTTATTTAAAAAAGATTTCCGGGATCGGCGCCAAAACGGCCAAACGAATGATCCTCGAGCTGAAAAACAAAGTTCTAGAGACGGATGTGCGGGAAGCCAGTCAGGGTCGAGATTTGGCGAGTGAAGAAGAGGCGGTTGAGGCCCTGGTTTCTTTGGGGTATTCGACCTTACAAGCGCGGGAGGTTATTCGAGAAATTCCCGATAACTTGAAAAATACCCAAGACCGTCTTAAGGAAGCCCTTAAAATTTTAGGGAAAAATAAATAAACTATGTAAAATAAATATTTCGGGGCAGCGGTTATTTCAGAACATTTGAATCCCCCGCGAGGATTCGGCATTCCGTTATTCATGTGGATTTTGTTCGCCGTCTCAGATTAATTTTACGGCTCACAAGCCATGCAATCCACACGAATAACGGTCTGAAATAGCTGCTGCCCCGCTAAAGACCCAAGATGTCATTTTTACAGACAAAAGAATGGATGGATTTTCAAAAATCGCTCGGGCGGAAGGTTTTTCCGATTCAACTCAAGACGGAGATAATCTGGGCGGTTATACTGAACGTCTCTTTAGGAAAGAAATATCTTTATGTTCCCTATGGTCCGAGTCAGGCTGAGGGCTCCGCTCAGCTGAAAACCGAGCTAGAAATCATCGCCAAAAAGGAAGGGGCGATTTTCATAAAGATTGAGCCTCAGCAAGACGAAGTTGTGCAAGCTTTAATTAATCTCGGTTTTCGGTTTAACCCGATAACCGTTCAACCCCATCGAACTTTAATTTTAGACTTAACTAAAAGCGAGAGCCAACTCAATCAGGAAATGCACCAAAAAACCCGCTATAGTATTCGAGTTGCCGAGCGTCACGGCTTGAAATTTAAAATTTTGTCGGAAGATACAAAACAGTCTTGGCCAATTTATGAAAAAACTAGTCGCCGGCAAAATTTCGGGATTTATCCAAGAGAATATTATCAAGCCCTTTTAGACTGCAAGGACTTAAATACTTTTCAAGCTGGGGTTTTTAAGGGTGAAAAAATAATTGCCACGGGCATCTTCTTAATCTATCGGAAAGAAGGCTTCTATCTTCACGGGGGGTCCGATTATAAAGAACACGCCCTAATGGCGCCCTATCTTCTTCACTGGAGTATCATCAAACACCTCAAAGAATGCGGGGTTCAAAGGTATGATCTTTGGGGGGTTGATAGCGAAGCCTATCCCGGCGTAACTCGATTTAAACTTCGTTGGGGCGGACAAGTAATTGAATACCCGGGGGCTTTTGATTTACCGCTCAATCGTTTTTGGTATCGAGTTTATAATCTCTATAAAAAATTCCGTTAGCTTCTTGACTTTTGTTCAACAAAGCGGGGGGAATCTTTTCCGTTGCGTCTTTAATCTCATTTTCGTATCCTGAGAAGAATGAAAGAGGCTGGTTTGGAAAAAATTTTAAGACTTGGCCGGCGGTTGATCCCCCGCCAAATTTTCAAATTTTTTCAACCCGGCTATCACTGGCTCCTAGCTTGGTTTTTTGCCTTTCGCTACGGTCGCCCTTCGAATTCAATGGTTGTTATCGGCGTGACCGGGACCAAGGGCAAGTCAACCGTAGTTTATATCCTTACTAAGATTTTAGAAGAGGCCGGTTTGGCTGTCGGCGCGGTTGGCTCTCTGGGCTTTAAGATTAGAGACAAAGAGTGGCCCAACACCTTGAAAATGACCATGCCCGGCCGGGGCTTGATTCAAGCGCTGATGCGTCGCGCTCGAGATCAGGGTGTGACCCACTTTATTTTGGAGGTAACCTCGGAAGGAATTGCTCAAAAGCGACACCTGGGGATCAATTTTGACGTGGCGGTTCTAACCAATATTCATCCCGAGCACATTGAGAGTCACGGTTCTTTCGAAAATTATGTTTCGGCTAAAAAGAAACTTTTCCAAAAAGCCAAGAAAGTCCATGTTTTAAACGGCGATGATAAATTGATTGACGAATTTACGGCTATCCCGGCCAAGAAAAAAATAATCTATCAAGCCAAGGATTGGTCGAATTTAAACTTGACCACCAACTTAGAGGGGGATTTCAATAAACTTAATATCTTAGCGGCGACGCGGGCGGCCCAAGAATTGGGGGTAACTTTGGAAACAATTCAGTCGGCGATCACCAAGGTTAAGAGAATCCCGGGGCGAATGGATTTTGTCGAAAAAGGCCAACCATTCTCGATAGTAATTGATTACGCGCACACCCCGGACTCGCTCCGAGCCGTTTACCGTCATTTAAAAGGGAAATTAAACGAAGGCCAAAAACTTATCTGTGTCTTGGGGGCGGCCGGAGGTGGGCGCGATACTTGGAAGCGTCCCGAGTTTGGCAAAATTGCCGATGAGTATTGTGATAAAATTATTTTGACGAATGAGGATCCTTATGACGAAGATCCGCATCGAATCATTGAAGAAGTTAAGCGGGGGGTTGCCGTCAAAACGCCGCAGGTAATCTTTGATCGACGCCAAGCAATGCGCAAAGCTATGACAGAGGCTTATAAAGGTGATATAGTTGTGATAACCGGCAAGGGTTCGGAGACCTCGATCGCCTTAGCGCAAGGCCAGAAAGTTGATTGGAGTGATCGGCGGATTGCCGAAGAACTGCTCGAAGAAATTTTTTAGCATATTGATTTAATGCCTTGGAAAAAATTCAATCAGCATCATTTTAATAACCGAGTTCAGGGCTATCTTTGGGTAGTCATAGTTTTTCTTTTGGTAACTTTTAGCGCCTCGGTTTTTTTCTTTGACGATTATCGGAATTATGATTTTTCGGCTCTAGGGAATATCAGCACTAACATTGAAGGACCGGAAAGAGACACTCGTGTCTATTCGGTTTTTTATCGAAATCAGACCTTTAGCCCGACTAATTTGAGGATTCGAGTCGGGGACACAGTTCGATTTGAGAATCAAAGCCTTTTCGGGATTCATATTACTTCAAATGACCTCCCGGGTTTTGAGAGCTCTGGGAGTATCGCCGGTGATAGCGTTTTCTCCCATACTTTCACGGCTGAAGGGATTTTCAGTTACTATAACGTCGAGAACAAAAATGAATCAGGTCAGATAATTGTTCGCTAGCTAATTCATCTATGAAGATTTCTTTTTGGGGCGGGGCTCAATCGGTTACGGGAGCAAACTATTTAGTGGAATCCGGACAGACCAAAATTATTATTGATTGTGGCCTGTTCCAAGGGTCAAAATTTGCCGAAGAACTGAATTACCAAAAATTTAATTATAACCCGGCCGAGCTACAGGCGGTTTTTGTGACGCACGCTCATACCGATCATATGGGCCGCCTGCCAAAACTCTTTAAAGAAGGTTTTCGAGGAGAGGTTTTTGCAACCGAACCGACAGCCGGGATGATTGCGGTTGCTTTACCCGACAACCTTTCCTTAATGAAGGATGAAGCTCGCCGGGATAACCACCCGCCACTTTATGACCAAGAAGACGTTACCGGCATCTTGACTCTTTTTCGGCCCCAGAAATACTATGAGCCGATAAAAATTTCTGAAGATATGACGGTGACGCTCTTTAATGCCGGCCACGTCCTTGGGTCAGCCATAATCGAAGTGATTGCCGAAGGGAAGAAGCTTTATTTTACCGGGGATTTAGGCAACCCCCCGATGCCCCTCTTGCCTCAGCCCGATAACCTTTTCGAGGCGGACTATGTCGTGATGGAGTCGGCCTATGGCGATCGATTACATGAAGATCGAGAATCACGTCGAAATATATTGGAAGATGCGATCGAGGATGTCTTTAAAAGAAAAGGCACGTTAATGATTCCTTCTTTTGCCATTGAGCGAACGCAAGAGATTCTTTTTGACTTGAATGGTTTGGTCGAGAATGATCGCATCCCGCGCTTACCTATTTTTATTGATAGCCCTTTGGCTATAAAAATTACCGAAGAATACAAGAAGTATCAGGCCTACTTCAATGAGGTGGCCTTAGATTTGATTAAGGCCGGAGATGAGATTTTTGATTTTCCGCAATTGAAGATGACGCGGTCCCCGGCGGAATCAAAGGCGATAAATAAAGTACCCGGACCGAAAGTCGTGATTGCCGGTTCCGGCATGAGCACGGGGGGCCGAATTTTACATCACGAAAAGATGTATCTGGATGATCCCAACAGCATTATTTTATTTGTCGGCTATCAGGTAAAGAATAGCTTGGGCCGGAGGATTCTTGATGGTGAAAAGGAGGTTAAAATTTTTGGAGAGCATATTTTCGTCAAGGCCGAGGTGCGCTCAGTCAGCGGTTATTCAGCGCACGCGGATCAAAGCCAGCTAGCCCATTGGCTGATGCATGTCAATGAGAAAAAGACGGTCAAGCGTGCTTTTATCGTTCAGGGCGACGAAGAGGCGAGCCAATCTTTGGCGGTCCACCTCCGGGATAAGCTTTTAATTGATACCGTTGTTCCGAAACCGGGAGAGAGTTTTGAGCTCGATTAGATTTTGAGAGCCAAGGCGCTTTTGGTAGAATAAATTTTATGAAGTACGCAATTGTTGTCTCGGGGGCGGCAGTGACGGATCACTGCGCTGTTGATGCCCACATTAAAACCGAGGAAATTGGTCGAGAGGTTGTTCGCCAAGGCGGTCTGGTTTTGACCGGTGCCACTCATGGGATGCCTCTTTGGGCGGCTAAAGGGGCGAAGGCTGAGGGGGGGATTAGCATCGGAATATCTCCGGCGGCTAGCCACGCGGCGCATGTTCGGAGTTATCGATTGCCGACCGAGTATATGGACTTCATTATTTATACTGGTTCCAATTACGCGGGCCGGAACCTTTTGCTGACTCGAGCGGGGGATGCGGTGGTTATCACCTGTGGTCGGATGGGGACTTTAAACGAATTCACCGTTGCCTTTGAAGATAATAAGCCCGTTGGTGTGTTGGTTGAAACCGGGGGAATGGCTGATGAGATCGAGCATATTATCGGCAAGGCAAAAAGAGGCCCGGGCAAGGTTATTTTTGATCCTGATCCGAAGTCGTTAATCACGCGATTGATAGAGATGATCGATCAGGAGCGCGCTAAGGTTGATCAGGGCCAGTTTGATGATTCTTTCGAAAAATCAGGCGAGTAGGCAAAGACCTGAAATTAGCACTCTTGACGCAAGAGTGCTAATTGTTATTATGGGGAAATATTATGAAATTCAATAACACTCCTAAAGATTTAATTATTCCCGAAGAGCTCCCCTTAATCGCTATTAAAAACGCGGTCTTGTTCCCGCGCGTGGTCATCCCTTTAGTCATTCAACGACCCTCCTCTGTTTTCAGTTTGCAGGAGTCTCTAAAGAAGGATCGACTTGTCCTTTTTGTCTCTCAAAAAAATCTGGATGATAATGTCGAAGAAAAGGATATTTATGAGGTTGGGACAGTTGGCCGGATAATTTCTGTTGATAGTCTTATGGATGGCTCCTCCCGAATTGATGTCGAGGGGATAACCCGGGCGGAAATTTTAAAAATCACCCAAAGTAGCCCTTTTTTCAAGGCGACTATTCAGTCTTTCTCCTTAAAAGGGCAAGACGATGTCGAGTCCGAAGCTTTAATGCGCTCCGTTTTGGATTTGTATAAGAGAATAAGTGAAAACAATCGGATTATTCCCTCGATGCTTTCCAATCTCTTGTCCATGCTCAGTAGCCAGAACGATCCGGAGCAAATTATTGACGTTATCAGCGCGAATTTGAATATTGGCGTGGCCGAACAGCAAGATGTTTTGGAGACTCGAGATACAAAAGAGGCGCTGAAAAAACTGAATCGAATTTTGACTCGAGAATCGGAGATTATCGATGCGGAGAAAAAAGTTGCCAAGGAAACCAAGAAACAGTTAGGCAAGATGCAGAAGGAAGCTTTTTTGAGAGAACAACTCAAGAGCATTGAAAAAGAGCTTGGCGTCGAGGATGACCGAGGAGAAATTGAAATTTTTCGGAAAAAAATCTTGAAGTTAAAAATGCCCCCGGCGATCGAAGAGAAGGCTCTAAAAGAGTTGGATCGCCTATCAAAACTCCCGCCGTTTAGCCCGGAGGTCTCCTATCTTCGAACCTATCTGGACTGGCTAGTGGAGATGCCTTGGAATAAAAAGAGTAAGACGGACATTGATCTCAAGAAAGCCTCCAAAATTTTAGATGAGGACCATTTTGGTCTTGAGAAAACCAAAGAGAGGATTTTAGAATATATGGCGGTTCAAAAACAAGTGGGCAAGATAAAAGGGCCTATCCTTTGTTTTACCGGTCCCCCGGGAACCGGCAAAACTTCGATCGGACGCTCTATCGCTCGGGCGCTTGGTCGCGAATTTGTTCGCGTTTCTTTGGGTGGAATTCGAGATGAGGCCGAGATTCGGGGTCATCGTCGAACTTACGTCGGAGCTTTGCCCGGCCGGATTATTCAAGGAATTCACACGGCTAAGACGAAAGATCCGGTTTTTATGCTTGATGAGATTGATAAAATTGGTCAAGATTTTCGCGGGGATCCCTCAGCGGCGCTTTTAGAGACGCTTGACCCGGAGCAGAATAATTCTTTCTCGGATCATTATCTGGAGGTGCCATTTGATTTATCCGATGTTTTATTTATTGCTACGGCTAATGTTCTGGATTCAATTCCGCCGGCCCTCCGGGATCGACTCGAAGTCATTGACTTCTCTGGTTATACAGAAGAAGAGAAAAAAAATATCGCCAACCGACATCTCCTGCCTAAAATCTTGGAGAATCACGGCTTCAAGCCCAAGGATATTAATTTCACGAGCGAGGCGCTCAGCGACATTATTAATAAACACACCCATGAGGCGGGCGTCCGGAACTTGGAGCGAGAGCTTTCAAAGATCGTTCGAAAAATAACCCGCGAAACTTTGGATAAAAAATCAAAAAACATAAAAATTGATGAGGCTAAACTTCATAAGTACTTAGGCCCTCGAAAATATACCCACCAATTGGCGGAAAATAAAGACGAAATTGGGGTTGTCACCGGTCTGGCCTGGACACCGGTGGGGGGCGAAATATTGTCAATTGAGGCGACCCAAATGCCCGGCAAGGGAAAGTTAATTTTAACCGGACATCTTGGCACGGTGATGAAGGAATCGGTTCAGACAGCCTTTAGCTATGTCCGAACAATCGCAAAGCGGGAGAAAGCCGAAACAGACTTTTATTCTCAAGATATCCATATTCATGTTCCAATGGGGGCGATTCCGAAAGACGGTCCTTCCGCCGGAGTGGCTATGGTGACGGCGATAACCTCGCTTGTAATGGGCCGACCGGTCCGGTGGGATGTTGGAATGACCGGGGAGATCACGCTCCGCGGTAAAGTTTTAGAAATCGGGGGAATAAAAGAGAAAGTCTTGGCGGCTCGACGAGCGGGCTTGAAAATAGTTATAATGCCTAAAGAAAATGAAAAAGATCTCGATGAAATTCCCAAGGAAGTGAAAAAAGATATCGAGTTTATTTTTGCAAAACATTTTGATGACGTCATGAAAGTAGCTTTTCGATCCAAAAGTAAAAAAACCCAGAAAGGGAGAACTCAATCTTCAAAAAAGAAAGGATAAAAGTTAATGAAAAATAAGACCCTCCACTCGGCGACACTCCTTATTGGGACTACGGTTGGTATTGGGATGTTTGGAGTGCCCTTCGCTTTTTTGAAGGCTGGTTTTTTTTGGGGAATCTTTTTCTTGGGCCTGATAACGGCGATCACCTTGGTAATCAATTTGGCTTTAGGCGAGGTGGCCCTTCGAACTCGAGAGAATCACCAAATCGCGGGCTATGCCCATTTTTATTTAGGCACAGCTTGGAAAAAATTAGTTTTATTTTCTTTTACTTTGACCGTCTATTCGGCTCTTTTGGTCTACACTGTAATTAGCGGGGAGTTTTTGGCTAACATTTTGGCGGTTACCCCGATAGGATTTTCTCCTTTCACGCTTAGTGTCGTTTTTTTTATGGTGCTTTCGACTCTTGTTTATTTGGGATTGAACCAAATTTCCTGGCTGGAGCTGGTAATGACCATTTTCCTGATTGTTGCGGTGGGGGTTATTTTCATTGGGGGTGTTGGTAGTGTTAGTTTTGATAAATTTTCTTTTGCCGAACCGAGTTTTTGGTTCTTGCCTTACGGGGTTTTACTTTTTGCCTTACGGGGTTTTCCGGCAATTCCCCTACAGCGTGAATTTCTTCGCGGTAAGGAAAAATATCTCAAAAAATCAATAATTTGGGGAACCCTAATTCCAAGTCTGATATTCTTTATTTTTGCTTTTGTCGTGGTTGGAATCTCCGGAGAGTTAACGACCCCGGAAGCAATTTCCGGACTAGCCCCGTTCATCGGCTTTCCGATTATTTTTATCGTTTCTCTTTTTGGGTTATTGGCGATTTCCACCTCCTACCTGGGCTTGGGTCTGGCCCTGCAGTCCATGTTTCAATATGATTTTTCAATTTCTAAACGACTGTCTTGGGCGTTGACTATTTTTATCCCCTTTCTTTTATTTCTGGCGGGGATTAGAAATTTAATTAATATAATGAGCCTCGCCGGGTCGGTGGCCATCGGGCTAGAGTCAATTATCTTTATTTTCCTCTACCAAAAAATTAAAAAGAAGGGGGATCGGATCCCGGAGTATTCAATGCGATTGCCACAGTGGTCCTGGTATGCCCTGATTCTTTTATTTGGGGCGGGGATTGTTTACGCGCTATTATGAAAATCTCACTGGAAAAAATTGAGCGCTGGTTACTGATCATTTTTTTGTTGGCGTTTTCTTTTCAAATCAGATTTATATTCGACTATGACGCTAGCTTTATCGAGTGGACGGGACGTTTTATCTATTTGTCGGATTTAATTATCGGGGCCCTCTTTATCTCTAAATTTTATAGGTGGTGGAGGTTAAAATCGGAGAGAAAATTAAGTTTTCGACCCAGCGACTATCCGCTTATCGGTTTCCTTATTTTTGCTCTTCTCTCGACCACGCAGGCGATTGAGGGCGCCATTGGTTTATTCCGTTGGCTTAAACTTGTCGAATTTGTCGGTTTGTTCTGGTACCTTCGATCAGAAGTCAGAAAGATTATCAGTCTGGAGCTGGTCTTCAAATGTTTGCTTTGGGGCGGGGTTATCCAAGGAGCTATCGGAATTTTGGAGTATATTCGGCAGGCCGATTTGGGGTTGCGATTTTTGGGAGAGACTATTTTGAAGCCAAGCATGGCCGGGGTAGCGACTTTCTTGGTTCAGGGCAACTTGATTTTAAGAAGCTATGGAGCCACTCCCCATCCGAATATTTTGGCCGGAGTTTTAGTTCTGGCTATATTTGGTTTTTATTTTAACTATCTGTTCCGGAGAGGTTTTGGACCAAACTTAAAAAGTCTCTGGCCCTACTTGATTCTAGTCGTTGCCCTATTTCTAACTTTTTCTCGGGTCATTGAACTTTCTTGGATTTTGGCCGGGGTTCTCTTCCCGATTATTTTATACCGATTCAAGAAATTTTGGCTGAGTTCATTTCGATTGATTCCTCGCTTGGTAACGATATTTTCTGTTACCTTGATCGCCCTCCTTGTCCTTTTAGTCATTTTTTTCCCGGAAATCCAGAGTCGCGCCACATTCTCTGGGGGCACGGATCAAGCCTTGAATCTTAGATTATTTTACAACCAAGAGGGAATCTCATCTATTTATCTTCGGCCGTTATTCGGAGTGGGGATCGGAAATTTTTCACTGTCGCTGTTGAAAAATCAACCCGACCTTTTGGCTTGGCAGTATCAACCGATCCATAACATTTTCATTCTAATCGGGACGGAGATCGGTTTAATCGGGCTTGGTTTTTTTATAACTTTTTTAATCTTGCTTTTTCGAGAATTTTGGCGCGCCACAAGGCTTGCCGATCCGAGAGACCCGTTTCTTCTTATCTTGGGGGGGCTGGTTGTCTTCTGGGGCCTGTTTGATCACTTCCCTGTGACGATTCAACAGGGTATGATAATCTTCTGGTTAGTCTTGGCCCTCATGGCTTCAAGTAAAAGCGAACCAAGACTTATTGATATAAAAAATGGATAGCATCATTGAGTTTGTTCGGGATCATTTCCCCTTTTTGATCAATCAAATTTATCCGGTTTTGTTTTTTGGAAGTTTGTTTGAGGGGATGAACACTCATATCTTGGGCGGTTTTTTGGCTTCCTTCGGGAAGGTCCGATTAAGCTTCATTCTCCCTATTTTTATTTTGGGTCACACCTTGAATGGTTTTATGTGGTATTCAGTCGGACGGCTGGGGGGAGCGAAAGCGCTTGATCGTTGGGGTTATAAGCACAAAGTTAGTCGAGATATGATCAGTAAAATTTCCAACTTTTTTGAGCGGCACTCGGGGAAGGCAATCGTTTTATCAAAATTTACTTTCAGTTTGGAGATCGCCACGCTAGTTTTCGCGGGCTCTATCCGATATAATTTAAATAAATTTGTTCGCTACAATTTTATCGGGTCGGTGGGCTGGGTCGCGATCACAGTTTTCATCGGTTACTTCTTCGGGCAAAGTTACCAGTGGTTTTTCACGGTAGTAAAAAGCGCCGGCTTATTTATTCTTTTCTTTGGCTTATCGGTCGCGCTCATTTACATTCTGGGCTATAAATTTAAGGGGTTTTACGAGCGTTATGTCGATCGAGATCAGCGGGTACACCTTTGGAGTCAAAAGATTCAACATCAAATAGAACGGTTGTTCGGGAATGGGGATAAATAACTTTTTCTTGACCCGGGGGCGTGCTAAAATAAGGTAAATCTATGAAATTCAAAAAGTCTTTGTTGTTGCCGATGCTTGTCTTTCTGTTGATTCTTCCGACCTCGGGTTTTTCGGCCGAAAAAGATTCTAGCGCGGGGCGTTATATTGTTTATTCTGATAGTCTATTTTGGCGAAATACCTTGGGTAAGCGCCATGATTTTAAATCTTATTTTTCGACAGGTCTTTCTGAGTTTCAAGTTCGGTTGGTTAAGCTTTTCGGCCTGAAAATAGAACCGGTCGGGACGCTCTTTGTGCTCGAAGAGGATGCGGTCGCGGAGGAAGAGGCGACTGCCCCGAATTACCCGCAGGCGCGGGTTCCTTGGGGGGTCAGTTTATTGGGGAATGGTCTCGAGGCCGTTCCTTTTGGCGGTGATAAGATTCGGGTCGCGATTTTGGACACTGGCGTTGATACCGATCACCCGGATTTAGAATCGAGGGTCGCTCTCTGTAAAGACTTCTCTAACCCAAGCGTTGCTTTTGAAGACGGAGCCTGTGAAGATTTTAACGGTCATGGGACTCATGTCGCGGGCATAATTGGGGCTAACGGCGGTTCCCAAAAAGTCGGTATCTACGGGGTCGCCCCTCAGGCCGAATTATTGGTTTATAAGACCTGTGATTCGACCGGGAAGTGTTTCGCTGATGATATTGCGGCGGCGATTGCCGATGCGCTCAAAGAGAGGGCCCAAATTATCAATTTAAGTTTTGGGTCCGATGCGGACCTTGCAATTTTGAAAAATGCTATCAAGGCTACTTCTAGCAAGGATGCCATTGTGGTTTCGGGTTTGGGGAATGATGGTCCCTACCCCGAGAGTATCGACTACCCGGCCGCTTATAGCCAAGTTTTAGGGGCCAGCGCTTTCAATATTGATCAAGAAGTTCCTGATTGGAGTTCTCGCTCAAGCGTCGCGGATTTCTTCGTCCTCCCCGGGGTTGATGTCCAATCGACTTGGATTGAAGGCAAATATAATATTGTTTCGGGAACCTCGGTGGCCGCGGCGCATCTCTCGGGTTTATTGGCCCGATACTGGCAAATTGAGTCAGACACACCGGCTAAGGCGACTCTCGATTTTGTAAAGAATTTAGTCACTAGCTCGGTCTCAAAAGAGGAGCGAGATTACTTTGGTCGCGGTTTTCCGCACGACCCTGTTAGTACGGAAGAATAATCTTTTAAATTCATGATAAATCGGGTTATCCGAAATTTAATTTGGTCTGATATTGCTCTTTGGTTTGCGATCGGCCTCTTAGCCCCAATCTTTGCAATTTTTGTAACGGAGAATATCTCGGGTGGCAGTCTTAGAACAGTTGGTTTGGCCGCAAGTTTTTATTGGATTGCTCGCTCGATCATAACTTTGCCGATTGGACGTTGGATGGATCGAGTCGGTGAGTTGGGCGAATTTAAGGTAATGCTCCTAGGTTCCTATCTGATACCGCTGACTCAGTTTTGTTATATCTTCGTCTCTCAGCCTTGGCATATTTATCTTCTGGGCTTTATTCATGGCGCTTCGGCGGCAATGGCGGTTCCGGGCTGGCGAATTCTCTTCACGAACCATCTCGATCGAGGTTCAACAGGTTATGAGTGGTCCGTCGAGGATGTTGGGGTGGGGATCGCTATCGCCATTAGCTCTTACGTCGGAGCCTTTGTCGTGGAAAAATTTGGCTTTGATATCCTCTTTATTATTTTAGGAGTTGTCGGAGTCTTGGGAGTTTCGATTTTCATTTTGCCACTTAGAAAGCACCGCCATATAATTAGCAAAATGCGAACGAGGCATCTTCAGGAGTAACTCGCAATGAATTATCGAATACTTTTACTTGGGGGTGGCACGGGTGGACACGTTTTCCCTTTGATTGCGGTGGCTCAGTCACTGCGAATCCAAGCCGTTAATCAAGGGGTTGATTTGGATCTTCGCGTTATGGGGGAAGGTCAATTCTTGAGTCACTCGGCCAATCAAAATGGTCTTAGATTTTATCCGGTCGCTAGCGCTAAGTGGCGTCGCTATTTTAGCCTTTTAAATTTTTTGGATATTTTAAAGATTCCTCTAATTACGGTTCAATCCCTCATTTATCTTTGGCTGATTATGCCCGACGTCATTTTTTCAAAAGGCGGTCACGCCGCTCTGATTCCGGCTCTGGTGGCAAAGATATTGATGATCCCAATTGTTACGCACGAGTCCGATGCGGTCCCCGGTTTGGCGAATAAAATTATTGGTCGTTTTTCTGAAAAAGTTTTCATCTCGTTTGATTCGGCGGGCCCGTATTTCAAGGCCGATAAGACTAGATTGGTCGGCGCGCCTATTCGCCGAGAATTTTTAGAAACGAATCTGACCCCGCAAGAAGCCAAGCAAAAATTTAAACTGGGCCTAAATTTACCGGTAGTTTTTGTTATGGGCGGGAGTCAGGGAGCGCAAAGAATCAATTCGACTATTTTAAAAATAATTGTTCCTTTAACCCAGAAATTTTCGGTTATTCATCAGGTGGGCGGATCAAATAAAGAAGAAGTTTCGGGTCGTCTCGAAGCCCTTAAAAATGAGGTGACGCAGGAGCAGGCTAAGGCAATATCGGAAAATTATCGCCTTGTAGGATTTTTAGACCCGCAAGCGATGGCGGAAGCTTATCAAGCAAGTGATATAGTTATCACCCGGGCCGGTGCGGGATCACTTTTTGAGATCGCTAATTTGGGCCGGCCCATGATTGTTGTCCCCCTGCCAAACTCCGCCGGAGATCATCAGCGAGCCAATGCCCGGGCGATCAGTCGATTTGGAGCGATAGTTTTGGAAGAATCTAACTTCACCCCCCACGTTTTACTTGATCAACTCGAAGGTGCCCTTGAAAATTCAGAAATAATCTCGGCGAAGATAAAAAGATTCGCGAACCCAAAGGCGGGCGAGATTATTGCCCGATATCTGCTTTCGGCGGTGTAGGCGAGCTTGTTGATAAATTCAGATAAAAGACTGTTATACTATTAGAGAAGTAGAAGCGTAAATACTCGGCAGGAACAAATTGTTATTGCTGGGTTTAAAAATATGTCAGCAACGCAAATTATTATTTTAGTTGTTATTGTTGTTCTTGTTATTCTCTGGGTCTCCATGCGTCGCCGAGGCGGGCGGGGTCAGGGCGATATGCCTGATTCACCAATGACGGATGATTCATCTTCGAGCATGAAATCCGATATGGGGGCGGATAACATGAACAAGAGTGAGAACATGATGAATGAAAATCCATCGATGCGCTCGTCAATGTCCGATGAAAATAGCAACATGGACAGCTCCGCGGATAAGAACGACAACTCGATGAACTAGCCTTGAGAGCCACCGGCTGACGTCAAAAGACGTTGAAGCGAGGTGGCTTTTAAGTTACTATAAATCTATCAATTATGTGGGCGACTTTTGGCTTCGAGGCTATAAAGAGAGATTTAGGGAATCAGTTTAAGCGGGATGATTTAAATCAGGCTTATTTTTTCCATGGCCAAGAAATGATTGGTAAAAAAACTCTGGGCTTTGAGTTAATCAGGAAAGTCAATAAGATTGAAGATATTCTCCAGCACCCCGATTTTTTCTTGATTAGTTCAGAGGAAAACGATTCAAACCTGATTCACATTGACCAAGTTAGAAATTTAAGAAAATTTCTTGCGCTCAAACCCCATTCCAGTCAATATCGCTTTGTTTTGATTGACGAGGCCCACGAGATGACTTTGGAATCCGGGAACGCTATCTTAAAAATTTTAGAGGAGCCCCCCAGTCCGGCAATCTTTATCGTCGTTTCTTCTCGCCCCGATTTAGTTTTAAAAACAATTGTTTCTCGTTGCCAGTCAGTGTACTTTCCCCCGCACTCGGAGAAAACCATGACCACTTATCTAAATTCCCTAGAGGCTCTCTCGGAGAGCCAAAAGAAATTTCTCTCTCAATTTTCAAATGGTCGAATCGGTTTAATCCAATCTCTTTATGAGAGAAACGACTTCGATAAAATTAAAAAAGCCGTCGCTGATTTAAGAGAGATCATTTCAGCCCCAATTTACCGGAGGCTGGACTTGATTGATTTAATTTTGAAAGAGAAACGAGGCTATCAGCCGATGGAGGCGATTATTTATTGGCTTCTTTATCTGCGGACGTTTACAAATAGAAAAAAGAATAGCATAGTGAACAATATCTTGAAATTAAGCCAAGACTTAGACAACCCGGCCCTCAATCAACGGCTTCTTTTCGAAGAAGCTTTCATCAGTTTTTAAGTTTATGTATCAAAGCCTGTTAAATGAGAATCGCCCTAATTTGGAAGCTCTAATGAGTCATTTTAGAGATGAAATTGCCAACATTCGAACGGGCCGAGCGACCCCGGCTATTGTCGAGGGAATTATGGTTTCGGCGTATGGCGCCAAGGCCATGCTGAAAGAGGTGGCCTCGATTGCTTCACCCGATTCGAGGAACTTGACCATCCAGCCTTGGGATAAATCTCTGATGGGTCCGATTCAAGAAGCTTTGGTTAGCTCTGATTTAGGAGTCAATCCGGTTGTTCAAGGGGAATTAATCCGACTGTCTTTCCCGCCCCTTACGGAAGAACGGCGGAAAGATTTTATAAAACTTTTAAAGCAAAAGTCGGAAGAGATTCGGATAAAAATAAGGAGAATAAGAGAAGACATTTGGCGGGATCTTCAGCAACTGGAAAAAGAAGGCCAAATTCGAGAGGATGATAAATTTCGGGCCAAAGATGAGCTTCAAAAGGTGATCGATGAATACATGGAAAAGTTAAAATTGATCGAATCAAAAAAAGAGACCGAGCTTCTCACAGTTTAAAATGACAATTTTAATTTTTTTAATTGTCATCGCCCTTCTCGTATTTGTTCACGAGCTTGGTCATTTTATTATGGCCAAGCGAGCGGGCATGCGAGTTGATGAGTTTGGTCTCGGATTTCCCCCGAGAATATTCGGCTTCAAAAAAGGAGAGACTCTCTATTCGATTAACCTTTTGCCTTTTGGGGGGTTTGTCAGAATTTTTGGGGAAGACGGTCAAGAAGCTAATCAACCCCGAAGTTTTGGCTCAAAGTCCGCCGGCGATCGGATCAAAGTTATTGTCGCCGGGGTTATCATGAACATTCTTTTCGCGGCGCTTCTTTTGGGGGTGGGCAATACGCTGGGCTCTCGCGTGGCTGTGAACGAAGATAATATCGATCAGGCTCGAGAGGTGGCGGTTCAAATCGCCGGAATTGCTCCGGGCAGTCCCGCCGATACAGCCGGGCTAAGGGTTCTCGATACGGTCATTGGCTTCAAAAACGGCGAGGAAATTATCCCGACTCAAGAAATTGATGAAATCCAGAAATACATTGGTAATAATCTAGACAGGCCCATCATCTTAATTGTCCAGAGGGGTACTGAATTATCTGGCATTGAGATTATTCCCCGTTCGGAGCATCCCGAAGAAGAGGGGGCGCTTGGGATTGCGTTAATCCCGACGGGCGTCATTTCCTACCCTTGGTATCAGTCAATTTATAAGGGGATTGAGCAGGCCGGAATTTTGACGGCCGCGACAGTTCAAGGCTATGCCTCAATTATTGCTAATATTTTCCAGAGTGGCAGTCCCGGAGTGACTGTCTCCGGGCCCATCGGTATTGCCATTTTTACGGGGCAAGCGGCGCGAGTGGGATTTTCCTATCTTTTACAGTTTACGGCGCTTATCTCGGTAAACCTGGCGGTTCTTAATATAATCCCTTTCCCGGCCCTAGATGGCGGTCGGCTCCTGTTTATTATTATCGAGAAGATTCGACGTCGAGCTATTCCTCAGAAAGTTGAAGGGTTGGTAAACGCGGCCGGTTTTTCTCTTCTGCTGTTATTGATGGTTTATATTACCGTTAAAGATGTTCTCCATTTTTTGTAATCGCAAAATAAATAGAAAGAGCTAATTTTTATTCAGAAAAATATGTTTAATCAAGAAACCGTATCGCCTGTGGATTGCATGGTCCGACCAGCTTGGGGGGGCGGAATCCATAGGCGATGCGGAATGAACAAAACTCGCTGGGTTTTGGAATGTTTTCGGATTAAATATATTTTTTACATTTGTTAAGTCATCTCCATTCGGCCATAATAAAGACAATATGAAAATTTCCGAATCTCTGATAAAAACCCAAAAACATACCGCTAAAGACGAGACCAGTCGAAATGCCCAACTTTTGACTCAAGGGGGCTTTATTTATAAAAATATGGCTGGCGTTTATAGCTATACCCCAATCGGTCTTCGGGTTCTAAACAAAATCATGGGGATAATTCGGGAAGAGATGGACAGGATCGGGGCTCAGGAATTATTTTTAGCCTCGCTTCAGGATCCTCAGATTTGGGAGAAAACAGAGCGTTGGTCCGATGAAGCGATCGATGTCTGGTTTAAGACCAGACTTAAAAATGAGACGGAGATCGGCTTAGCCACAACTCACGAGGAGCCACTGACGGAAATGCTTAGCCACTTTATCGGATCCTATAAAGATTTACCCCGCTATCTTTATCAATTTCAAACAAAATTTCGGAATGAACTTCGGGCCAAAAGTGGTTTGATGCGCTCTCGGGAGTTTATCATGAAGGACCTCTATTCTTTCAGTCGATCCGAGGCCGAACTTCAAGAATTTTATGATCAAGTGATTCTGGCCTATTCAACGATCTTTCAGCGTCTCGGTCTCGGGGAAAAAACGATCATTACTTATGCCAGTGGTGGAAGTTTTTCTGATTTTAGTCACGAATTTCAAACTTTAACTGAAGCGGGCGAGGACACAATTTATTTGGACGAAGAAAAGGGGTTGGCGATCAATAAGGAGGTTTATTCCGATGAAGTCATCACCAAATTAGGGTTGAATAAGAGCCGTCTCGTGGAGCGAAAATCAGTTGAGGTGGGGAACATCTTTAAATTGGGGACGCGATTTTCCGAGACCTTGGGCCTTGGCTTTACCGATGAAGATGGCCGGAAAAAACCGGTTGTTATGGGTTCTTACGGAATCGGTCCCGGGCGGGTCATGGGGACAATTGCCGAGCTACACAACGATGATCAGGGTTTAATTTGGCCCGAAGCGGTTACGCCTTTTCAGGTTTATCTCATTGGTCTAGATACCGGTTCGATTGAGGCGGAAAAAATTTATCGGCAACTGCTGGAGTCCGGGGTGGAGGTTTTATTTGATGACCGGGACTCGGCCAGCCCGGGGGAGAAATTCGCTGATGCCGACCTTCTGGGGATTCCGTATCGGGTCGTCGTTAGCCCAAAGACGATCAAAGAGAACTCCATCGAGTTGAAATCACGTCAATCAAGTGAGACGGAACTAATTAAATTTAGTGAACTTTTGGAAAGGATCTAGGCCTCTTTATTGACATAATTTATTTTTTATCTTAATATCACTCGAGTTCTTTCAACTTACAAGGAGAGAAAAAATGATTATTGGCTCGGCGGCCCATTTCAAGATCTGTGATTGTCCCTGCCCGCCCCCCCATGGAGAGGTTATCCTCTCCTAATGGCCGAATTTCTCCGGTTATTTTCTCGAAGGCCTTGGCTTTGCGGGTTATTGATTTAGCCGCGGCGGCCGGCTTGATAACCAATTGGGAGATACCCGAGGTGAGGCGCCAAATCAAGGCGTCCTCTCTTCTGGATTTTGTGTCTGATTCAGATCGAGAGGCGACCCTCGCCGATCTTGAAACACTTCACCCTCAGACCGGGAGGACAAAAGAGCTGAATCGGGTCGAGGATATTTTCCGGGAATCGTGGGTGAAAAATTACCACGACCCTCAAGAGGGCTGGTCCTGGATCAATTAAACCGCCCACCTAACGGTGGGTTTTTGTTTGCTTTGCCTTTAGTGGTCAGTTTGATAGAGTGGGAATGCTTATGTTGGGACGATTTTTCGGCTTATTTTCAAAAGATATTGGAATTGATTTAGGGACGGCAAACACCCTTGTTTATGTGCGAGGTCGGGGGATTGTTATCAATGAGCCCTCAGTTGTGGCGGTTAACCAAAAAACCGGGCGAGTGCTGGCCATCGGAGAGGAGGCGCGAAAAATGGTTGGCCGGACTCCCGGCTATATTTCGGTCTATAAGCCGTTGGTTAACGGCGTAGTTTCAGATTTTGAAGTGACCGAGCAGATGCTCAAATATTTTATCGATAAAGTTCATGAGGGTAATTTCCTATTTCCCCCGCGACCCCGGGTGGTGGTGGGCCTTCCCTCGGGAGTGACGGAAGTGGAGCGTCGCGCGGTGGAGGATGCCACTTATAATGCTGGCGCTCGGGCTGTCTTTTTGATTGAAGAACCGATGGCGGCGGCAATCGGGGCCCGCCTACCTATTCAAGATGCTTCGGCCAACGTTATCGTTGACATTGGGGGTGGGACGACCGAAGTGGCGGTAATTTCGATGGGGGGAATGGTTACCTCGCGGTCGCTTCGAATAGCCGGAGATGCTCTAACTAAAAATATTATTCAATACTTGCGAGAAGAGCACAATCTTTTTATCGGTGATGCGACCGCCGAACGCTTGAAAATTGAACTCGGCTCTGCCTTCCCTCTGGAAGAAGAACTGGAATCGACGGTTCGCGGTCGAGATTTGGTTACGGGACTACCCAAAGAAATAAAAATTACCTCTCAACAGGTTCGGGTTGCTTTAGCTCCTTCCGTCCAAAGAATTGTTGCCTCGGTTCGAAGCGCGATTGAAGAGACCCCGCCGGAACTCATTGCCGATTTGTTGAATCGTTATATCTACATTTCCGGTGGCGGAAGTTTGCTCCGAGGACTGGATGAACTAATCGCCAAAGACACTAATTTACCGGTGCGAGTCGTTGACGACCCGCTAACCTCGGTGGTTCGAGGCTGTGGCTTGGTGCTAGAGAATATCGACGAGTTACAAGATATTTTAGTTTCGACTCAAAAGGAGGGCTATGTTTAATTCCTCACAAATTATCGCTCGATTTTTATTTTTTTTCAGTATCTTTTTAATTGGGGTTATCACGGCCGGGGGGTTTCTCCGGGGGGCTCCTTTCTATTTCTTTTCTCGGCCGGTCGCGGGAGCCACCGAAATTAGCTTAGAGCTAAGATACTTTTGGCAATCCCTAACAAATTATAGAGAAATTTTTGAAGAAAATATTTTTCTGCGTCAAAAATATTCCGAACGACTCTCGCAGGAAGCCCGTGTGGCACAACTGGAGGCGGAGAATAAGCAACTTCGAGACCAATTGAAAATTGGGCCGGTTCCTCAAAACAAACTATTGCCGGTGCGGATTATTTTGAGTAAAGATGGTTTAGTCCAGTCCGGGGTTTTGATTGATTCTGGCACCTCGAGCGGTATTGAGGTGGGCGATGTTTTAATTTATGGCGGGAATGCCTTTATCGGGGTTGTCCAAGAGGTTTTTGACACAACGGCTCGAGTCACTCGACTTGGAGATCCCAGTTTGGAGATAAGTTTAGAGACAAATCGGGGCGTCCTTGCTTCAACTGAGGGAAAGATTGATAACAATATTGAACTCAATCTGGTTTCGATTGACGAACAGGTCTCTATTGGAGATCTAGTCTTCACCAGTGGGCTTGACGGTTTGGCCCGAGGGGTTATTGTCGGGGTTGTCGTTCGTTCCGAATCTCCAAGTGGGGAATTATTCCAAAAAGTGGAGGTGGAACCGATTGTTAAAGTAATCGACTCCAATCAAGCTTTTGTCTTAAAATAATTTGATGAAGTATTTATTCGGAATTATTTTTGGTTTATTTTATGATTTTGTTTTATCCGCTGGCTTTGGCTTACCTTCGGTAAACATTTTGCCGATTGTCTTGGTGTTACTTTTAATTAGCTCGGGGCGTCTTAATCGGCAGAGGTTATTCTTTGTTGGTTTGGGCGTTTTGGTCTATGATGCTTTCCAGCCCCACCACTTTGGTCTGGTTGCTTTCGCCTTTGCCTTATCCCTCGGCTTAGTTACGCTCATTAAAGAGCGGTTAATCCGTTTTGAGGCCCGCCCCCTATCGATCTTGTCTTTTGGCTTGATAATTGGCGCGATTCAATTTATGGCTCTTTCGGCTCTTGTCCGCATCTGGCCGGTTTAATTTAGAGGTGATGAATAAAAAATATCGTATTTCTCCAAATGAAGATTTTGTTGATCCCGAGGAAACTTTGGCGGGTTCGCGGGGGCATGTTTCAACGATGGAGCATCCGGTTTCCGGGTCTATTTTCCAAATTATTTTATTGGGGATAGTTTTTGTCTTAGTTTTCTATTTCATTTTTATTCTTCGCCTCTCTGTCGTCTCGGGGGGCGATCTTCGGTCGGCGGCAATTAGAAATGCCTCACTCAGTTATATTGTTTCGCCACCTCGAGGAACAATTTTTGATCGAAATGGTCAGACTCTGGCCTTTAATCTTCCCAATTTTAAACTGTTGCTAATCTCTCGACATGCTTCGATAAAATCACTTGAGAATGGAGCGGGACTCAGAATTGCCCAGATTTTAGATATTAGTGAAGCTGAAGTTGAGGCTGATTTTAATAGAATTAGTCGGGAGTCAGTCGTAGAGATAAAGAAGGATATTTCCAAAGAGCAGGCGGTTCAATTGGGCCAACTGGATATTCCGGGCTTAGTCGTGGTCTCCGAACCAGAGCGGGTCTATCCGCACGGTTCATATTTCTCGCATATCATTGGCTATATTAATAATGTTTCCGAAAAAGATCTTAACCGAGATAGTTACTATTATCTTCGAGACAAAATTGGCCGAACCGGGATTGAGGCGACTTACGAAGCAATTTTACGGGGCGAGCATGGGGTCATCAATTTTTCTCAAGAGCATGTTGATCCGCAGAAAATTGTTGAGGAGGAATCCGGGAATAGTTTGGTTTTAAATATTGATTCCACTATCCAACAAGATCTCTTTGACAGCCTTGAAAAGGCGCTGAGATCGGCGGGGTTACATCGAGGGGCAGCGGTTATCCAAAATCCGAATAGTGGAGCGGTACTGGGGTTGGTCAGTTTCCCGACCTACGACAATAATGAACTCCAAGATTCCTTAACCCAAGATCAAGTGACGCGTTTGTTTCAGGATTCGAATCGGCCTCTTTTTAATCGGGCTATCGGGGGTCTCTATAGCCCCGGTTCAACCATAAAGCCTCTTTACGCCCTAGCCGGCCTAAACGAAAAGACGATCACCCCCCAGACTTCGATAACCGACCTAGTCGGCTTTATTACCATTCCAAATCAGTTTGACCCCAATATTGTCTATACTTATCGAGATTGGAAGATCCAAGGCACGGTTGATCTTCGAAAAGCGATTGCCCAATCATCAGACATCTTCTTTTATTCCGTCGGTGGGGGCTATGGAAACATCAAGGGGTTGGGTATTGATCGAATCACAAAATATTTAAGAGATTTTTTGGCGGATAAAGCTTTAGGGATTGATTTGGCGGGGGAACAATCCGGATTTGTTCCGGACCCGACTTGGAAACTAGCTACGAAGGGGGAGCCTTGGTTTACCGGGGATACCTATAATATCTCAATTGGTCAAGGAGATCTCTTGGTAACCCCGCTCTGGCTCAGTACTTACACCGCCGCGATTGCCAACGAGGGGATAATTTACCGACCTGAAGTTGTAAATAAAATTGTGAACAAGGAAAATGAAACTTTAGAGCTGTTTGAAAAAGAGATTATCGGTCAAGTTGATTTTGATCTTGCCGACCTTAGGGCGGTTCAGGAAGGTATGCGTCAAACGGCGACTACCGGAACGTCTCGATTATTGGCAAATTTGCCCGTGCCGGTGGCGGCAAAAAGCGGAACGGCCGAGGTGCTAAAGGGGAAGAGTTCCAACTCATTAATCACTGTCTACGGCCCCTATCAAGATCCTAATTTTGTTTTATCGGTTGTGATTGAGGGAATCAATCAAAACCAGCAGGGTTTGGCGACGCAGGTAGCCTATGATTTCCTCACCAAATATTTTGCTAAAAATTTATAACTGTGATATTCTCCGAAGCTGGAATTATCGAACTTGTCCGGTTCCCTATTTTATCAACAGTGACGAAAGTCGGTTTTGCTGATACTTTTAGTTGTTAGATTCCTCAAAAAATTATGGATAACCCACACTATATAAGCAAGGAAGGCCTCGAGAAGCTCAAGCTTGAGCTCGAAGAAAGGAAGAATAGAATTCGGCCGGAGATTGCCAAACGTATCTTGGAGGCGACCGGTTTTGGCGACTTGTCTGAAAACGCGGAGTATACGGAAGCTAAAGAGATGCAGGCCTTCAACCAAGGCCGGATTGAGGAGCTTGAAGATATAATCCGCAATGCTTCAATAATTGATAACGGCGGGAAGAAGCCGACGCTGGTTTCCGTTGGGACAACCGTCGCGGTCCAATTCCGAGGCAAGAAACAAGAATTTACTATTGTCGGAGCCTCCGAATCAGCCCCGGCCCAAGGTCTAATTTCGAACGAATCCCCGCTGGGGAAAGCTTTTGTCGGCAAAAAAAAGGGCGAAGAAGTGAAGGTCACTATCCCCAAGGGAACCGTTACCTATAAGATTATAAATATATCGTAGGTCTCAAAAATAGTTTTCTCTTAAAGGGTGTGGTGACACACCCTTTAAATTAGTCTAAAATGTAATAAATTAAATGAATCTATGGCCCTTGAAGAAATTCGAAAAATAAAAATAAATAAGGTTGAGCGACTTCGAAAAAACGGGGCGGAACCCTACCCGGCTTTAGTTGAGAGAACCCACACCATCGCCGAGGCGAAAGATGACTTTGAAAATTTACAAAACTCAGGCGAAACAATTACAATTGTCGGTCGGGTGGTCTCTCGTCGAGAACACGGCGGGTCGATCTTCATAAATTTGATCGATGGTGGGGGCGAGTTTCAGACATATTTGAAAAAAGACATTGTCGGCGAGGCGGTTTTCCAATCATTTATAGATTTTGCCGATGTCGGAGATTTTCTAGAGGTTTCCGGGAAACCTTTTACCACTAAAAAAGGTGAACCGACTCTAGAGATAAATAGCCTTCGGATTATCTCTAAGGCTATCCTGCCGATGCCGGAGAAGTGGCACGGTTTAAAGGATGTTGAGGAGCGTTTTCGAAAACGTTATCTGGATTTGATTTTCAATAAAGACGTTCGAACCAGTTTTGAGTTGCGGACAAAAATAATTGTGGCGGTCCGAAATTATTTTATCGATCACGGCTTCATGGAGGTTGAAACCCCGATTCTCCAACCATTGGCGGGCGGGGCTTTGGCTCGACCCTTCAAAACGCATATGAACGACCTAGATTTGGATCTTTATCTCCGCGTTGCCCCCGAACTCTATCTGAAGCGTCTTCTGGTCGGAGGGTTTGAACGAGTTTTCGAGATCGGAAAAGATTTTCGCAATGAGGGCATGGATCGAGAGCATAACCCGGAATTCACGATGTTGGAGGCTTATGCGGCCTATCGCGACTACAACTGGATGATGGATTTTATCGAGAGCTTATTTAGAAAAGTTGTTAAAGAGGTTTTTGATACGGAGAAAATTGAGACCGAAAAGGGGGAAATTAATTTTGGCCAACCCTTCCCGCGGCGGACTTTTAATGATTTATTGAAAGAACACGCTGGGGTGGATTATGACGAAATTAGTGAGGCGGATTTAAAGATCAAAGCGGCGGATCTCGGGATCAAAGTCGAAGATAAAATGTCCAAAGGTCTTGTGGCTGATGAGATTTATAAAAAGGTGGCTCGACCGGGGATCATTCAGCCAACCTTTATTATCAATCATCCCCTTGATATTTCTCCTTTGGCTAAAAAGATGCCGACGAATCCCAGTCATGTTGAGCGATTCCAGCTCCTTTTGGGGGCGATGGAGGTGGCCAATGCTTTTTCCGAGCTGAATGATCCGATTGATCAGCGGGAACGCTTTGCCACCCAAGAAAAGAATCGAGATCGGGGTGATGAGGAGGCGCATCGGATGGACAATGATTTTATCGAAGCTTTAGAATATGGAATGCCCCCGGCCGCTGGCGTGGGGATTGGGATAGACCGACTCGTTACGCTCTTGACGGGAGCCCATACGCTAAGAGAGATAATTTTATTCCCAACCATGAAGCCGGTTAAGATCGAAGAATAACATGTTAGATATTAAATTCATTCGAGAAAACTTTGAGTTTGTAAAAAAAGCCGCTCATGATAAGGGCTGTAAGCTTGATTTTGATAAACTTCTAAAGCTGGATAAGGAACGGCGAGATTTATTGGGTGAGCTGGAAAAACTTCGGGCTAATCAAAACAAAGGTTCGAAAGCTAAACCGACCCCGGAGGAGCAGGGGGCCCTAAAAAACAATAAGCAAAGGATCCAAGCCCAAGAAAAAGAGCTCGAGGGGGTTACAACTGAATTTGACGCGCTCATGCTTAAAATCCCCAATCCGGCGATGGCCGATGTCCCCGTCGGTAAAGATGAGGCTGATAACCAAGTCATTCGAAAGTGGGGTGAGCCTCGGGAATTTAAGTTCCGAGTTCGAGATCATGTTGAGCTGGGGGAGATTTTAGATGTTATTGATATTGATCGCGCGACCAAGGTTTCGGGCGCGCGCTCGGCTTATTTAAAGGGTGGCGCGGTTAAAATTCAATTTGCCTTAGTTCAGTTTGTTTTTGAGGCGCTGACTAATGAGAAAACTCTGGCCAAAATTATAAAATCAATGGGAGAGAAAATCAATCCAAAACCGTTTGTTCCGGTTGTTCCCCCGGTTATTATCAAGCCCGAACCCTTCCGCCGGATGGCTCGACTCTCCGAGGCTGACAAAGACGAACGCTATTACCTTCAACAAGATGATAAGTACTTGGTTGGGAGTGCCGAACACACTCTCGGTTCAATGTTTATGGACGAGATTATTGATGAACGCGATCTCCCAATCCGCTTCTTAGGCTATTCGACTAGCTTTCGACGCGAGGCCGGTTCCTATGGGAAGGATACCCGAGGGATTCTTCGAGTGCATCAATTTGATAAGTTAGAGATGGAGTCATTTACGGTTGGCGAAGATTCGCTTAAAGAACACAACTTTTTTGTCGCGATTCAGGAATACTTGATGCAACAACTCGACATCCCATATCAGGTCATTTTAGTCTCTACCGGCGACATGGGTGGCCCGGATGCTCACCAAGTGGACATTGAGGCTTGGATCCCGGGTCAAAATAAATATCGAGAAACTCATACTGCTGACTTAATGACCGATTATCAGGCTCGTCGACTTCAAACCCGAGTCCGACGGCTCAATGGTCAAATTGAAGTTGCTCACACCAACGATGCGACCGCTTTTGCTATCGGCCGAATTCTTATTGCCATCTTAGAGAATAATCAAGAAGAAGACGGGTCAGTTAGAATCCCCAAGATTTTACAAAAGTATCTTGGTCAAAAGGTAATTAGGCCCCCGGAAAACAAATGAACAAATTAATTTGTTTTCTAAACGGCCAATTTCTCCCGATCACCGAGGCCAAGATTTCGGTCCAAGATCTGGGGCTCTCCCGAGCTTTTGGAGTTTTTGACAGTATCCGGCTTTATCGGGGCCAACCCCTCCATCTCGAAGATCACCTAAATCGATTCCGGGAATCGGCCAACGTGATCAACTTAGAACTGCCCGATAATTTTGAAGAAATGCCCGCCGTGATTAAGGCCCTTTTTGAAAAGAATAACGCTAATTTCAAAACGGACGCCTTTGTCAAAATTATTCTTACCGGGGGGCCTTCTCCTGATAGTTTCAGCTACAGTAGAGACCACTCAACCCTGATGGCCTTAATGTTTGGACTTTCGGATAATCTTGCGATTGAACAGACGGAGGGTGTAAAGGCGATTACCCAAGAGTACAAAAGAATTTTTCCCGAGGCCAAAACTTTAAATTATACGGTTCGGTTCGCTCTTCAAGATAAAATTAAATCAGCCGGAGCCAAAGAGTTGGTTTATATTCATGATGGAAAAATTCTAGAGGGTTCGATGAGCAATTTTTTCCTAATAAAAGATAACCTTTTAGTCACCCCGGACTCCGGAATTTTAAAAGGCGTTACCCGAAAAGTTGCTCTACATCTGGCTCAAGAGGCTAATTTTGAAATTCAAGAACGTCCGGTCCTACTGTCGGAGCTAGCTTCTGCTCAAGAGGCCTTTATCACTTCAACGGCCCGGGAAATAACGCCATTGGTGCAACTGGATGAGACGGTCATTGGCGGTGGTCAGCCCGGAGTCAAAACGAAACAGTTGATCGAGACCTTCAAGCGCTATGTTCAGGATTACTCGCCGCCGGCCCTATAAAGATCGACTCCATTCTCGAAAAATGAAACATCAGCGTCTAAGATGGGCCTTTTTGGCGTTGGGGCTATTGGTAGTTTTGGGAGTGGGGATTTATGGTTTGTTTTTTGCCGACCTTTTTAATGTTGAAGCGATTGAGATTTCTGGAAACAGCGCCATCAATCACAATTTAATTTTAGATTCGGTTAACCAATATCTCGAAAACCGTCGCTTTAATATCCCCCGACGACTGAATATATTTTTGGTCAATAAGGATAGCCTTGCCGAAGCGATTCGGGGCGTTTCCTCCCGGATTGAAACGGTTAAGATAAAGAAGGGTTTATTCCATGAAATCAAGGTCGAGATAACGGAATTTAAAACTTTTGGGGTTTGGTGCCAATTAAAAATTGACCAATGTTTTTCGATTGATAAGGCCGGGCGTGCTTTTGAAGAAGCGCCCGCTTCTTCGGGCTTGATTCTTCTCCATGTTGATGACCATCGAGATAAAACGCTTGAAATTGGCCAGACGGTCCTTGAGAAAGATTGGTTAGAGCAACTGATCTTGGCGCGAGAACTTCTTGATCAAAAATTGGAGTTAAAGACCCTGAACATAGTTTTAGTCGAAGATGGTTTTGGTGAGTATCAAATTGAGACTAACGAAGGTTGGCGCCTTCTTTTGAAGAGAGATTTGTCGACGCAAAATCAGATCGACGCCCTGAGTATATTCTTGGAGAAAGAACTTACAAAATCGGAACGAGCAAATTTAACCTATGTTGACGCGCGGATAAAAAACCGCTTTTATTATCAGTAGTTTTTAAGGGAGGTTTCTAATGTATCAGCGATGCTGCTTCTGTGGTCGGGGCAGAGTTGTCCTGAAAAGAGTGCGATGCGAGGTGGGCCAGAGACCTGCTTTCGCCTGCGTAGATTGCCTTGAGAGAGGGGAAACTCAGTGCTCCCGTCATCCCCGTCGGAGATTGATCCGGGGCGAATCCCTGAATTGCTCCGGCTGTAAGAAAAATTTTGTCCCCACTTTACAGGGCTGACCTCGTTTCTTTAGGAGAGGGACGGGGTTTTTGTTTACTAAAATTTATAAATGAAGATAGAGTTTCCGATTCGTTCGACGGGCTCTTGGTTTAAGAGCCAACCATAGTTTTGCTCCGGATCGGCCAGACTATTTACTAAAAAAGTAGCGGAGACGCCGATCCAACCCTCCGATTGATTATGATTTTTAAAATCAACCAAGTTTCGATAAGTTCCGGAGTTTATCCAGATTCTACGGCCGGGTAAATAGTATTCGGGATCGGCCCAGCCGAAGTAATCCAGATCAATTTTTTTAATATCATTCTCGATCAGCCAATCGCCTAAGCGTTTTAAATCCTGCCCCCAGTCTAGGTTGGAATCAACCACGATCTCGTGCGCGTTTTCCTGAGGCACGGTTTCATTAAAATAGGTTAAGTAATAGGGGTAGATTGAGTGGTTCTCGTAGAAATACCAACCTAATAATCCCACAATAAAGAGACTAAATCCGGCTAATCCCTTTTTATAATGATATTGTTTTAGATGCTTAAAAATTTTATCAATCTGTCCGGCGACTAAGATAATGGTGAAGGGGTAAATTGGCAGAATGTGTCGAAGGCCGATATTAAGGTTACTTCGAATACTGATAAACCAATACAGGGCCAACCAAAGAAGCATAAAAAACTCTAAAAAGTTCTCCCGAATCAGTTTAAGGGGTCGGCGATAATTGGCGCGATCAGCCCGGAGACCGATAAAGATGAGGGCGGAAATAACTAAAGCCCACCAAGCCAGCGGTTCTTTAACAAGATAAACGATGGGGAAATAACTTTTTCGGCCATCTTGGGTTATATCTCCCAAAAAGAAAGCCGTGTTCCCGCCCTCTGATCGCTGTAGGGTTAGACCCAGACCAAGAGCATAGTGTCCGAGGGCCCGGAGCCCCGATTTATCACTGGCCCAGCGAAGGATATTTTTAGGGGCATTGTCTGGGAAAGATTGAGTTAAGCTCGTTGTGTCGCTAACTTGGCGCTCAAGAGGATAATTTTTTGTCAGGACTAAGTAAGTTGGCCAGATTATTATCAAAAAGGTGACAAAAATAATTAAGATGGTTTTGCCGGTAAGGTTAGCTCCCCGAATAATTTTTTGTTTAAGAAGCAAACCGCTCTGTGTTAGGCCAAAAATAAAGGCGCTAATGATAAAGAAGGGGATTAATAGAATAGTTGAGAATTTAGCAAGGAGGGCGAAACCGAGTCCGAGAATCAGCCCTAAAGCATTCTTTCTCGTTTGGTGATGAAGAAATCTTAAAAATAGAAATGAGGCCAAAGTTACTCCGAACATAGCCAAAAAATCAGTTGCCACGAATCGACTGTGAGCGATAATTGTCGGCGAGAAGGCGAAAATAATTAGAGCAATAAATCCCCCGATTGTTCCGTAATGATTTTTTGTCCAGCTAAAGATTAGGAGGCTGGCCAGAGCGAAGATGCCAACAAAGGGAAATTTTACGCTCCGGGTAGCCTGCTGAGAGTCCGTGATGGTTCCAAATAAAAGTTGCCGACCAAATTCCCATTGACCATTCAGGGCTTCAGTCCAACTTGCCGATTGAAATAGGCCGGCGTCATCAAAGTTCAGAAATAACAGCGGAGTCGCTCCGATAAGCTTTGCTAGGGGTGGGTGCTCGGGGTTAAGGCGATAATCTAACTTGGTCAAATACGAATAACCGGCCCCGATATGCGGGACCTCGTCGACGATAAGAGAATCTTGCCAGAAACTGCCAATTGACAAGATTAGAGATAGGATGATAATGGCAGAGGCGATTAAAGCTCTCTGAATCTGAGTCTTCATGGGGAGGGAAGGAGATTATGCCCTCAGTCTTTCTTATTTTATTTCTAGGAATTATTACCCTGCTGATTTGTTTTTTAACTTTGGCAGGGGTGTTCCTTCTGGGTTACTGTCTCGCTAAGGTCGCTTGGGTCTTGTTTCTAAAAAATGATGCGGAGTTTAAAGATGTCGCTGAATTCTTCGTCATTTCTTTGTTTGGCGGGTTGATCTTAGCTCTCGGTAGCTTTCTTAGTTTCCTAGTTCATCTATTTTCACTCATCGCTACCTTGGCGGCAAATTCATGATGGCCGCCTTTTTATTACCCTAATCAGAGGCTATTTTCAAGGTCTTGGCTTTCGAGTAGCCTTGCCGGGCTAGCCCATTGATTGAAATAGCGGTCGTATTGATAAAGGCCAATAGCGACAAGAAGGAGAATGAGCGTGGCGGTAACGGCGAAAACCGCTTGGTGCGGGCCCTTTCGGATATCAATCCAGCGATAAAGACTGAGGAATGCCCACCAGAACCCCTTGGCGGCCATCAAATAGGCCACAGGAGCGATGATAACGGCTAAGCGCGCGTTAACCCCGCTCCCGAAGAAAGATACTCCCAAAAGCCCTCCGATAAGCCAAATTATGGACAAAAGGGGAACGAGGGCTAAGTGGTGATGGTTTTGCCAATATTTGAATAAATCGCGGGCAATATTTATAAGGCCGATTAGGAAGAAAAGTCCAACCAGCCAAAACAATTGCGGTGAGCCGGGAATATTTTGGTCCGGATTTATGTCCCCCTGAAAATTGAACATGGCTAAATTCAGCCCCAGATTCTTTAGCAGGTTTGTGAAGGGAGTTGGAGTTTGGAAGACGGAGTTGTTAAAATTTTCATTTAAAAACTGGCTCGACTGAAAGTAAAGGTTAAGGCCAATCGGGAATCCGGCTAGAAGGGTGAATAATATCAGCACCCCAAGGCCCCGCGCCAGAGCGTTTCGGAGGTATTCATATTTATTTTGGGGATAATCTCGTTTTATTTTTTGTCGATGCGCAACCAGAACAACTATGACAACGAAAAAACCGACTAGGGCCAGGGGGCTCAGATACAGAGTGCTTCCCAGAAGAAGACCGCAGATGATGAAGGGCAGGACATCGGAGGTGCGCAACCCGCGCCAGAGGAAATAGAATAAAAAGACCAAAATTGTTGAAACTAAAATTTCTACTGTCCCCAAACGAGAAACTAAGATGTGCCAGAAAGAGAAGCTGACTAAAGAGGCGGTGATTAGGGCGATTCGACGATTATAGAGCTCCCGGGCTAAGAGATAAAGGCCGAAAACGCCAATTACCCCCGATAGCGCCATTATAGCTTCAATCTGCCCGGCAAGAAGCCAAAATCTTGAGAAAAAACCAACGAGGACAATCAAGCTGACTGATAGAAATTCCAATTTCCTGCTCATGGTTATTTTATTATACCACGCCCCCGATTTTATTGAGGGGCTTATACACACAAAATTGATTTAAGAACTGCTAGAATGAGTCCAGATGGCGCTCGATTTTATCTCATTTTTTTGGTTTATTTTAGGCTTCGGATTAATTTTAATCGCGACCATTTTTGTTGTTCATGGCCGGGGATTTAAATTAAAGCCAAGCCCGAGACCAAATCTGCTTCACTTAAAGATAGCGACGGGGCAAATATCCGCGGGGACAGAAATTGAAAAAATGACTAACTTTCTCGAGACCCTAAGCGATCTTCATCGGCACGCGCAAGGTTGGAATGTCTTCCTTTTGGGCCAACCCTATTTAATTTTAAATTTAATCGTTCAAAAAAATGACTTAGCCTTTATCGTCTCTTTTCCTCCGGCTCAAAAGAGGTATCTCCAAAATAAATTAGAGCAAGCCTTCCCAAGAATCCGGTGGACAGAAACTGATTTGAGTTGGGATGACCCCCCTGCCCAAGGAGCGGTTTTGACTCTCGCTCAAAACTCAAGCAAGACAAATGAGGATAAGGAAGCCCTGCCAGCGCCGGGCAGTCTTTTCGTTGTCCAAGAATTGCAAGTTATTCAGCAGAGTTTTGTCGATCATGAAAGACTATACCTTCAACTTTTGATTCGGCCGTCCCATCATAAAAAGGGGGCTCATCTCTATCAAACCAACTTTCGAATCCTTACTTTTCAAACAACTCCGGAGCGCGGTCGAGATCTGATCGGCAAAGTCGAACGGCTCTTGGAGAGAATCGTTTTTGCTCGAAAAATTCACTTTAAATTAAATTTTCCGTCGATGTCAAATTCTAATTCGCTTCAAGAAAATTGTCGAGATTATCGCTTTGATTTTAAAAATAGTTTTTATTTGACTGCCTCCGAGTTGGCCGCGGTTTATCATTTTTTTGACTCGGGGATAAAGCATGACTAAACGCGATTTTATCTTTGCCATTATCACGGGACTTTTAACAGGGCTGGTCGCCGGGTTTATCTTTAGGCACTTTCAAATAGCCTTTCCCTTTGATTTTCCTTATTTTGGTCTTGTTATCTTCGTCCCGATCCTTTGGATTCTGGGGGTTTGGCTGGGCAATTTTTTAGGCCGTTGGGTCCCATTCTTTAGCGAGTTTGGTCGTTTTGTCGCCATTGGCTTTACCAACGCGGCCGTGGATTTCGGGATTCTTAATCTTTTGATTAATCTCTCCGGCCTTGCCCAAGGGACAGCCTTTTCTGTTTTTAAAAGCCTATCTTTTCTGGTCGCACTTACCCATAGTTATTTTTGGAATCGTTTCTGGGTTTTCCATGCCCGGGAACAAACCGAAAAACAATTTACCCGATTTTTTGGAGTTAATCTTGTCGCTCTAGTCATTAACGTTTCGGTCGCTTCAGCGATTGTTAATCTCATCCCGCCTCTGGCGGGGTTAAGCGCTCCGGCTTGGGCTAATCTGGGGGCGGTCGCCGGCTCCGGGGTTGCTTTGATTTTTAGCTTTGTCGGTTTTCGAACTTTTGTCTTCAAGAAGAACCCCTAAAGACAGACCGGCTCCATTCTGTTATAAAACTAGATAAGAAGCTTTTATTATGGCGGAAACACTTTATCGAAAATATCGCCCCGCTAGATTCAAGGATATTCGGGGCCAAGAGCACGTTACCCGGACGCTTAGGGGCGCGTTGATGTTGGATCGAGTCGCCCACGCCTATCTTTTCGCCGGTCCTCGGGGAACGGGGAAGACCACGATCGCCCGTATTTTCGCCAAGGCCTTGAACTGCGAGAATCTCAAAGAGGGAGAACCCTGTGACAAATGTTCCACTTGTCAGGCCATTAATGAATCGCGAAGTGTCGACATTATTGAAATTGATGGCGCCTCGAATCGAGGCATTGATGAAATTCGGAATATCAAAGAGATTGCCCGAGTCGCTTCCAGCCAGAATCGTTTTAAAGTCTTTATTATCGACGAGGTTCATTCGCTAACCAAGGATGCCTTTAACGCTTTACTAAAAACCTTGGAAGAGCCCCCCGCTCATGTAAAATTTATTTTGGCGACAACGGAGCCCCATAAACTTTTGCCCACGGTTTTGTCCCGAGTCCAACGTTTTGATTTTAAAAAATTAAGTTTGGCCGAAATTATTGATAAGTTAAAACACATCGTTCGTTCTGAAAAAATTTCGGCTGAAACGGATATTTTCCATATTATTGCGACCAACGCGGAGGGGTCCCTTCGAGATGCGGAAAGCAGTCTGGCCAAGTTAATTTCTGTCAGTGGGACAGCTATTACGCTTGATCAGGCCAAGGATATATTGGGCTTTATTCCCACCGATCAGTATGCTAAGGCGCTTGACCTGATTTTAGCTAAAGATCAATCCGGGGGAATAAAAATGATTAACGACCTCTACGTCTCGGGGGTAGACCTCAGTCTTTTTACCGACGGCCTGATAAACTTTTCTCGAAAAATAATTATTGCCAAGGCGGTGGATTCCCCGAAAGAAAGTCTGGGTGATGAATTTTTAGATGATCACCTCCAATATGTTGAAAAAATTGCCAATACCGTCGAATCGGCCGACTTAATCAAAATCATCAATCGGCTTATTCAAGTTCGTCACGATCTCAAAACCTCACCTATTCCCCAACTTCCACTGGAGCTGGCGATTATGGACTTAGCCATTTAGATTCCCCTAAACAAAAGCCCCCGCCTAAGGAGGCGAGGGGGCAAGAAAAAAGTTAGATCGCAGACAACAAAAACACTAGAAACCCAACCACAACGATGATGATCCCGATCCCCATCGTGCGGGGGCAGTCTTTCTCAAAAAACCCATGGAACAGGGCCGTAAACCCTGCCAGAATCAATACGATTCCCAAAGTTCCGAAGGATCCCCTCGGGGTTCCGTAAAGGGTTGTCTGGAAAATTAATCCGCCCGATATAATCCCTATATACCACAACCTAGAGCCGTTACTTTTTGGCCGGGAGAATTCGGCTATTGTGAAAAGAACGAGATTGATACCCAGAATAAAAAAACCCTCACTTATGGCCTCACTCATTTCAAGGTCTCCTTTCCTCACTATAAAATATTAATTTAGATTTCTTGTCAAGTAGGGGGTGGGAGACAAAAGCCCCGTTTGCGGGGCGTGGGGAGTCAGAAGCCGTGGAAGAGAAAGTGAAGGCTTGCTCCAAAAATAATGGAGAGCTTTGAAATTTTCTGGCCAATTTTAAATCCCTCAGCGTCACCCCACCTTTTGGATTTTATCATCGTCACAAAACCGGCACTCATCCATAACACCAGCAGGACTTCTAAGGCCCTGACTAGTTCATACACGGGTTACCTCCTCTGGAAAGTTCTAAGGTTATAAAAACATTATCTTTAAATTAAGTCAAGTAGAGCTTCTTGGCTTTGTAAAAAGTCAACTTTCGTGGTATTATTTTTCGAGAATTTAGTATTGCCGGGTCGTCTAAAGGTAAGACTACGGTTTTTGGGACCGTCTATCGGGGTTCGAATCCCTGCCCGGCAGCTATCCTTCGCCAAGGCTTCGGAATAGCCTTGCTAATATGTATTATGTATATATTTTATACAGTTCAAAATCTAAAAACTTTTATTTTGGCTATACCGAGAATCTAAAGAAAAGATTTGGGGAACATAATAAAGGACTATCAAAAGCTACGGCTCCATATATACCCTGGAAATTAGTATTCTATAGTGCTTTTGATACCATTAAAAAAGCCAAAGATTTTGAACTGTATTTAAAAACAGGATCGGGTAAAGCTTTTGCTTATAAAAGATTATTAAATTCCGAAGCCTTGAAGAAGGATTTGGGCCGAGGTGTTCCGAAACTCGGAGAGTGAAGGACATCCCGGCAGCACTTCGACTCGCTTGCTTCAACAAGTTCAGCACAAGTCGCTCGCTCAGTGCGAGCACTGTGAGGCTTAGTTTTGCTCAGGAGGGACAGCCGACGAACGTAGGCGAGGAGGTACTGAGCCCAGCAGGGCGAATGTGCCACATTGTATGAATCGGAAAGGTTGCCTCATAAAAAGTGGAAAGGACGCAAATGAATCAAAGAGCTATAAACTTACAAATATGATCGATCTATATCACGGCAGTCCGGGCAAGATCGAAGGACCGCTAACACCAGTACTCCGGCATTCAACTTTGGATCATATTCACGACAAACCGGCGGTCTTTGCCACTGCGAGAATCGATTTGGCGAGCTTATTCATGTTTTCCTTTGACGATGTACTGGCCAGTATAGGTTTTGAGCAGGATATTGCTTATATTTGCATATGGGGAAGGCCAGAACAATTTCAGCCAAAGGACAGGGGCGGTTATATTTATGTCTTTTCCAGTGATAATTTCCAGAAAGTTGGGAAAGATTATGAGTGGCAAAGTTTCGAACCAACTCTTCCAAAGAAAATAAGAAGGCACGACTCGATTGTTGCGGGTGTGATAGATTGCTCGGCGCAGGCATATTTTATCGACGATGATAAGATTATGGATGATGTCGTTAATAATAAAAACAATCGATCAGTAATTTTAAAAAACTTAGTATCCGAAAATCAGAAGATCAGCAAAAATATCAGGCAGTTTAGTTAACCTCAAAAAGATAGCCTCTAGATTATTTTCATTTTTAGTTTCTACAGGAATATAACCATTAATTCATCTTCGTTCAGGGAGGAGCAAAATCTAATTTTATGAAAAATCTTAAAATATATTTAATAACCGGTGTGTGTGGCTCAGGGAAAACCAGCGTCATCAAGCCCCTTAATAAGTTATTGCCAACTGGGAAATATGACATTCACGATCTTGATGAGAGAGGCGTTCCCAACAATGCTGGCAGAACTTGGAGATTCAACGAAACCCGATATTTTATTGACTTAGGCAACAAAAATCTAGAAAAAGGAATATCGACCATTATTTGTGGCTTTTCCCGGCCAAGCGAAGTGGCAGAGCTTATGCCGGGTCAGACAAATATTTCTTTTATTCTTCTCGATGCCCAGCCGGAAACTATTAGAAAAAGAATTTTAGGCAGATATCCAACCAAGGAAAGCGAAGAAAAGT